>Ga0247778_1000330_pt1 | contig 73343 bp, 67 predicted proteins | sample UWRJL049202B5_FD_179939 | JGI IMG/M metagenome (GOLD analysis project Ga0247778, IMG submission 179939) | Plant litter microbial communities from Arlington Agricultural Research Station in Wisconsin, United States - UWRJ-L049-202B-5 | ecosystem: Environmental > Terrestrial > Plant litter >... | reverse complement strand
TCTACATCCTGGACGGTGGCTACAGTGGCTTTTTCTCTGAACACCGAGAGCGATGCTTTCCTCAAAACTACGTTGAGATGGATGCTAAAGAGCATGCCTACACCTGCGAGCGGGAGATGGGTAGACTTCGCCAGAACAGGACAAAGCTGAGCAGAGCACAGACTTTTGCTTTTGGACAAGGTCAAATAGACGACAGCCCCACCGCTCCCAATCGATCCAAAACTGGTGGCGATTTATTAATGATGGATTTGAACGTCTCACCAATGCCGAATTACGATCGAGGACATGCACGACGTATGGTATCGTACTAATAACTTTGCATTTACGGCGTTTGGCATTTTCTCTGGCGTTTGGTTTCCTTCGACATCTACTAGGAAGGCAGGTCTTCACCTGACCTGTCATCACCCTTCGACACTCGACCTGATCCACCGAGCTGTTTTGCTACTTCATCTTCGAAAGATGGATCATTTCTATTTGCTCTGGCGTATTGGCGTCCATATTGCATCCGCAGTTTTTTGACTTATCGACGCCTGATATCATCTCGGTCTTGCTTGTTGGTGCAAGTCTCGATTGCGTTACATTTTCTTGGATCAGGAATCCTGGACCACACTCTTTTGGCATTAAAGCCTAATATACAAAACCCAACAACCAAAAACACACAAACGAGTACGATCGCACATGAGCATATTCATGATGACCGAATACAGAACCGAATACAAACCTTTTCCTACGAATTCACGTCTTGTCAACAGCAGCAACTCCCCCTCTGACTTGACCTGACCTCTCGAGATACAGACTTCTCAATATACAGAAAGCGTACATAGAACGCAAAAACCCCAAACCCTCAACTTTCTTCCTCGGACTCGATTAATTCGACTTCGATTCCTTGTTCAATTACCTTCCTCATACCTCAACATCTTAATTTCCATTGGATTTTTTCTTACTGGCTTGGCTTGGCTTTTGCATTGTTGGCTTGGTTGGGCATTTTGCAGTTTTGCATTTGCGGAGATGAGATACAGTGGTGTAGGTTGGGATGAAATGGAAATAGAGAAAGAAAGCTGTGGTTTTGCTGGGTTGCATCTGTATGATGGGGAGATATGAGAGAGCAGGCATGTGCGGATATGAGATTGGGGAGCGGATTCCATTTGCATAAATGGATGCATGGATGGATGATTAGCTACCTTTTAAGCTGGCTAGCTGATTGAGCTGTTGATATTGAAAAACACTTTTCACAATAGTTCCTTTTTTGCTTGCTGTGTTGATTTGATGTTGCCCTGTCTTTAAGAGCTTCTGGCTAAGTGGCCAATTGTGCTTCATGATATGCTATCCATCGCTTGTTCTTGAGGCTGCTTACATTGGCAGAGCTGAACTCTCGAATTTTACCTTGACGTCTTCATTAGCTGTTTCCTTCCCTACTTGCAGTAGACCTTCTTCTCCCTATCAAAAACTCGCATACCGCAAAAGAATTCCTCGCCATCTTCCATCTTCAACAAACCAACTCTCGCACTGTCAGCAGTGCGATGATTTATCTCACCCAACTCACTCATTTGTCAGCTTCTCCTCTTTTAAGGTCTCACTGCAACGCGCCACCTCGCCCGCTGCTTGCTCATTGGACCTCGAACCTTGGACGGGAAACGAAAGATCGGCGATAAGTTGGTGAAAAAGGTTTTTGATATTTGCTTTTTGTTTTGGTGGATCTTGGGGGGCGGGTGGAGGGGGGTTGAGTGAGGTTAGGGTGAGGGCTTGGGTTTGGATGGGGGATTGTTGGAAGCTGATGGTTCGCTCGAGTATTCGTATTCGTATTTGTTTTTGATAGCGCTTTTTCTTCGTTCAAAAGGGGGGGATTTGTCTTACTGATTGGGGTTTCCAGACACCATAACTTCTTCCTTTCTTTCCTTCATCACAGCCTTCTCTCCCCACGAAAACGAGTCTCGTGTCGTAGTGCTGTGCGCATGCGGTAACTGGACCATGAGGCTGATGCTTTCTTCTTTGAAATCGACCTCGTGTTTGTGCGTCACCTCAAGGCACGTTTTCTCGTCTGGTAGCTCTTTCCTCGCTGGTAATAGGCCGAATTTTCCGAAGTACATAAGCTCACGAGGCCTTTGGATTATTTTCTCTCTTCTTTCCTCATCACTACAAACTCTTCTTCACGGTTCTCCCGTCTCGACACTAGACAATGCGATTATTGCCCCCGCCTCTCCATTGTTTCTCTCCTTCGAGAACCGCAAGCTCGTCAGCATCTTGTGGCATTCAAGCATTATCACTCGCCTCTCCTTCATGTAACTGATACTAACATCGATATAGGAGCATTCAATTTCGATTCTATTAGTTCCATAATAGCACTGAGACGCACTGCCGTGCATTTCTCTTTCTTGAGCGCTTGTGATGGCGAGATGTGGGCTTGATTTGCTCTTTCCCATTTCATCCCACGCAAATCATCCTTCCTCTTCTCCGGACACTTTCGTCAGCGACTCATCGAGATCAATCTTCTTCCAGATTGTTTTGTTTCCTTCGGCGGGAGAAAGCCTTGTATGCAGCCTTGTCCAATCATGCCGGGGTCACCGTGCAGATTCCGGAAAGCCTTGCATCAACAGCGAACATGCCTGCGCCTCGTTGAAAGAACAGACTGATCATCATCCCCATCTGTTGCCCGTCTCGATCTTCATCATTCAAATCCGACTGTCTTGTTCGACATCCCTTCGCATCTTATTATGGAGGGCTTGGCCGCCGCTGGAGGCGTCATTGCCGTCGTATCTCTTGCCGGCCAAGTGCTAGAAGGCTGCAGTTATCTCAAAGACATCTTTGACAAGGCATACACCGCACCTAACGAAATACGGCTCCTGGCAAACGAATTGACAATCATCCAAAACATTGTCCGGAGCACTCCAAATAGCGACGAGCATCAGGATGAGTTGGATTTCTGCCACGAGCGCCTGTCAAAGTTGCGCAAAATCATCGATAAATATGGCGACCTGGATGGTGCTCCGCGCAGCAGGAAATGGGGGAGGAGGCTGGGCATGGCTCTCAATGCGGATAAGATTGAGAAGCATCTAGTTGCACTACGCGAGGCTCGGAGATATTTGGAGCGTATCCAAAATCTGTAGGTTTTAATCTCCCATGGGATTGTCTCCTCGAGCCACTCCGTTCCTGTCGCTGACATTTTTCTACGTTAGATCCGCCCACGATCAGACTTTAACCAAGACCCACCAAGTCCACGAGTCTGTCCAGCTACTGAGCACCTCCCACTCCGAACTGGCGCGAATCACAAGTCGGTCAGAAGGCAAACTTTGTGAGATTGAAGGAATAGGTCGGCAGACGCAGGCTGCCGTTCACGAGCTCGCGGATCGCTTCGTTCGTAGAGAAAGCGGGAGGATGATTGAGAATGAGGGCACGGTCCAGAGGCTGATAGTTGCGTTCGGGGCGATGTTAAAAGAACAACTCTCGGAACATCAAGCGAGTCGGGGGAAAGCACCGGGCGTGCCGTCTCCATTGCATGATTCATCTCGACATGTTCCAATCTGCCAATCCAATTCTGAAAAGGACCGAATATGTCCACACGGGCGTGTATATCATACCTATAGTCCAAACGGCTATTTTGACACAAGCGACGATGAATACTCGAACGATCTACCACTCACGGAGAAGACCTCTACATTCAGAAACAGACTCGGAAAGGTGATGTTTCGTACGATCTCTCGATGCTACTCTTCTGTGACTGAATTGGCGGGTGTATCGTTACCGATCACCCTAAGCAGTCGGGCAAACGATCCTCCGCACTTTCCAATCACCATTACAACTACAGAGATACTTCTTATCCCTTGCCGGTGGTCGCGAACTCGTTTCGCTACGATACTGTGCCAGAATATCATCAGCCCTACCTCGAACATATCGGACATGAGTTTTCAAATCAATGAACTCTCTAAGCCTTCCACACCAAACCAGCGTTCGCGTCCAACCTCTAAAAGCTTTCAAGTCGTCCAAGGTGTCTTTGATATGCAGCGCAAAGGCGCCAGGAGGTCATCCAAGCTGTTATATATAGCATTCAGGACCGCCTGCTACGGAACAAAGAGTCAACAACGGAAGCACAACAAAAAGCCACTGCAACAACTAGTCGTCAGAGATCCAGTCCCGCGCAATTCATTTGACGTTGAGATCAACGATGCACTGGAGCTGATTCAATTGTGGATCAACAGCGGTTTTGACTCAGAGGTTTATCGGCAAGCGTTTCCTGGAGACGTGGCTGAGAAGGTTAAAATAGAACAGGAGTGTCAGGCTATTGTCCGCTCGGGCTCGCAAACTCCTCGCGACTTTCAGAGGTTGAGGCTGGAGTACACGTTCCACGTTATTTCCGAAATGATTGCACAGGGTGAGAGGAATCTCGAACACGACACGATCCACTTGGATGCCATTCATATGGCCTATTGGGACCAAATCCAGATGGTGGCAATGCCAAAACTTCAACCCCCGAGTTGGAGACTCCAAATTGCCAACAAAGGCGCGAGGCTTATTTCCTTTGAGGCCGGTGTGCGGAAGTTGACGTCCTACGTATACACATGGCCCATTAATTGGGTGTATGCCGATGAGCCACCCAATCTCTACATTTACCGAGTAATTTCAGACTTTTATGATACAATATGCGATGCCGGATATCTATGGGAAGATTACTTATCACCCTTCGACTGCTGCGAGTTATATGATTTCTGTACCCTGTACGATTACTACTACATTGTTCGGGGCATCCTAGATCTGTTGAAAGAAGCTCGATGTCTGATTTCTCAATTAATTGAGAGTCTGGGTCACGATCATCCTTACGCCCAAGAAATGTTACTGCCTGATCAAGCTTCTATTGTCCAGGAACTACGACCCTTGCAATATAGATTGAAAGACTTTTCGCGCTGCATGCAGCGTTGCTATGCTATTCCTTTTAGGCGTTCCGATACAGACAAGATTCAGCTGCGTAGCATGCTGGATAGTTTTAAGTCGGATGCATGTCGAGCCTGGCGTAAATATTTTTATGCCAGATCCTGGAACTATTCAACCTGGGATCTGGCCGAAGTATGGCGATGGATGGGGGTTATCAACGATGGGATCTCTGTAAAGAAGCAGAAGGTTCGCATTCGAGTTCCCTCGAAGCGGCGATAAAAGTGGCGATGAATGCGACGACATCTCAGGAGTTGGAGTTCGACGGCAGATGGATAGTGCTGGAGCACTGGACGGGTTGTGAAGGAGATTCAGCATATATCTTTGCTGGGAGTTTGGATTTGGAGCGCGCGGATACTCATTTTCATTTCTCTGCTGACTGTTGATACGTTGGATAGATTTTATGGAGGGCTTTTTAGTTCCGTGGCACATTCTTTGCTTTCCAGGTCAGAGAGCGGAAGTTCGAGTATTGATCTCGTTGCTGATAGTAGATCAGTAGCTGCTTTTATTGACATTATTCTCTATATTAGCGCTATATGACTTCCCATTCAACGTGCTGCTCGGGATGCTTCTCATTAGTCATTTCGTGGGTCATAATTGGGGTATCTTGCGGGGTTAGTTTTGATGACTGTAAATCTAAACTTATCTCGCATACTTTGTCAACCTTGAAAACGATTCTATTTATCGAGAATGACTTTCTGTCCGGGTCTTGCAATATTCAGAGTAAAAGATATTGTCGCAACTAATTAAAGAAAGGCTGTGAGTCCTTCGTTCGGGAGTGCATGCGCTGGGGAAGCTGTCTGAGGTGACTTAGACGAAATAGCCCACTAGGCTCGAAAGGGTTTAGACTCCGAGCTCTGGAGCTCGATGCTAAGTAATCATAATGGCCTCAGGCATAAATGCGCACGTGATCTGTGAACCCCTGTTTTATTGTCTCGCGGGCTTTCCATCGGAGAAAAAGCTGTTGGAATAAGACCCTCCTAGTATTTTAATATCCACCAACACTCTATAGAAGAAAAACCAATAAACAAGAGTATACGATCAAATAGATGCTGAATTAAATGATTATTATTTTTTCGTGCAAATTTATATTTTTTGCGGATTTTAATGTAGACTTAATTTTATTGCACGTGATAGTCTTTTCTTTGTTGGTGCATGGACGGCAAGTCTTGAGCTTGCAGTACTTGCACTCGAAGATATACCAATATAAGCCCGAGTGGCACATTAAATAGACCTATTAAATAAGGATCGATTCTGGTTTCAATATTTGGAAAAAATGTAAATAATAGTTAATAATAACCATCTTGATAACTAGTTTGGAGGTACTTATGAGATTGTAATAGACTACTGGGAAATTGTTCTATAGTCAGTAGCAGTTCTAGTAGAAATACAATATACATACTCGAGAATCTAATACAACGGATCAAACAACGGAGAAGTGAGCAAGTAAATAGCGAGACTAGTTTACCGCCTCCCTTCTAATAGCGATGCTGTGATCACACCCCAATACTTCGCTCTCCTACTATCTTTCCCATATATATGAATAAAAACAACGTGACTTTACACGCTGCAGCAGAAAAAGATTGGCAGTGCCATCAAAGAAAGATATCCTTGGCGCCCTTCTCTGGAGTCACTGGGGCACACAAGCACTTCTGCTGCCCAAATCTCTCGTCCCACACCACGCTCCTATAGGCCAGTCATGCCCCCCCTGCTACTTATGTCTCTACTAGTACCTCTAGTCTCCTCTTGTTACCCCAGCTTTCTTTTCCTATAAATTCCCCTCCATTTTGCCTCCCTTCACCAAATCTTATAGGAAGATTACTCCCCTTTCAGCACAAACATAACTCGGCCTCTTTACCATCACTCGCAGACATCTAGTCGTTCCATTCCTCCTCTCGATATCATTCAGCTCCCTCCCTGTCCCAGACATCGTACGTATCCTCCAGCCTCGAGTATGCATCTGCTAATCGAGCACTAGCTACATAATCCCCAGATATGTCCTGGCATACATCAAAGAAAGCTGCTGCGTCGGAACAGCACTCGCGGCGATCCTCGAAGAAATGGGAAACTACTTCACCACACGATGATTTGGTATACCTGCCCGATGAAGATCGTCAAAAGGATAAAAGGGTTATGAAGGAACGGGCAGCTGCTCGGAAAGAAAAGGAGGATCGGATGAATGAAGCATATGCTGGAGACGAGAAGGTGCTCGAGAGGGAAAGAGATGAGATGCAGCGGGCAGGCACGGATAAGGATGAGGATGAGTATGAGGGCGACATTGAGAAAACAGACAGAGAATATGCTCCTGATGGCCGACGTTGGAGCTATCACGAAGTATACGAACCAAATAGCGACAATGAATAGGGTGAAAGTTTTGAAACAACACCTGTTAGGCTTTCAAAATGGGTATCGGAAGGTTCTGTGGGGGAAAGTGATATTTTGTTTGCTTTTGGGAAATTTTAGCTCTTTGAAGTACCGGTACTACTGGTGGCCTTGTTGTACTGCGCATGTTGACTACAGACAAACCCGGAAAGGGTTCCAGAATACTTTACAAGCTCATTGAATCAGATGTTTCATTCGATGATGCTACATAGTTGCTATCATATTATCGTATCCGCGAAGAATAAAAAAGTATTGCTGATATCACTTGGTACTTTGTAGCTTTCTTTTCCTCGCAATCCACTTTCTTCCTCATTATTTGGGCTTTGAAATATCTCCAATACGAAGTCCTAGTGGGGAAAAATTCAATATCACCGACGGTGGACAACATCAATTTTCCCAACATAGTGTCACTGCGACTGTCATGTTAAGTATTATCGGGGCACAAACTATCACAACACTCTCAAGGAGGTGATTGCGCGATCTGTAGTAGCCAGAAATGAATAAGATCTAGTGATGGTCGCGGCGAGCACGAAATGGCCCATGATCGACGATGGAAGGGTGGTATCCTATCCAAGGGAGCTGTGATATGCCGGAAAACCATTGACTAACCCAGACATCGGATCAACGTTCTGCAAGTTTCAACTTTCTAGGGTTTACGTTAGGTAACAAACCGTTGAATCATCGAATTATTTGTTTGTACATAATCACCTCCTGCAAATAAAGCAACTGCAGAGCATGATGATCACTCAGAAAAGGACGATTTCCGGTAAATCAAGGCTGTGCACCCCACCACGGCGGTTCGGCTCCGGATAAAATTTATGTTATATAATTGTTCGGTAGCCTAGAGAATTTATCAGCTTCTTGTATACTTATCTGGGATCCTCGAAGAGCTTCAGTTTCATGGATAAAAGTTCTAGAATGTATGGCTGGAGATGATCGTGCCCTCGCTTAAGCCCCTTTTCTTTCATCGCGGTGTTTCGGAAGATGCTTCTCGCTGCATCGCGCACCGACATGGATCTCCCATATCAGCCTGAGATCGATGAGTCACACTCTAATAACAATGAAAGGTTCGAACAAACGCATTCACAGAATCAGGTTCGAGATGGTGGCAATGTTTCTCGTGATTCTTTGTGATGACTCCACGACAAGGTCCAGAATCGTAGATCTACAATGGAGGAGATGTTTGTCGGAGCTGAATTTATTGTTAAGTATCGCTGTGAAGGTAAATCAGTTTGATTTGAAAGAAAATAGGGCCCGAAACAGACAGAATACAGGTGAGAGAAGCTGAAATGAATTATCTAGACCCAGTGGCGACCTATCCGGCTCGATCGGGAGTTCACGGGAGGTGGCCCAATGCCATGGAGGGCCCTGCAGCTGGACTACAGAACAATCGTCGAGAAAGTAAACAGGCATCTGAGAATCGGTACTTCATGGCCCAATTTCTCGTCCCTAAGATAGACCTCACCAACATCACTTTCATCTTTGCATACTCTCACTTCGAACACAAACCCCAAAAATCTTCAAACAACTCACTTTTTACCACCACAAAAACATGTCTTACACCGAAGACTTCACGGACCAGAAATCCGGTCGCTCTACCAAACGAACCAACCTCATCGACCGCGCCGAATCCGGCGACTCGAAACTCGCAACAGCGGGGAATCAAGACCACCAGCGCACTTCAAACCCAGACCGAGACACAAAGAAGCAGGCAAGGCTGGCCCGAGCTGCTGAGAGACAAGAAAAACTGGAGGAGGGATGTTTGAAGGATGGTGAGTTCAAGGATCCGGCGAAACAAGAGCCTTGACGATCCGACGCAGGCGCCACCGTCGCAGCGTAGATTCGTAGAGTAAAGACAGCGCTCCGCCTGCATCCCGGTGTAAGAACACGAGATTCAGTTCTTCAGCGACGCGCTTGAAGTTTTGTAAGTTGTACGATAGAATGAATGGCTGGGTGTCTGCTTTGTACTAGAATATAAAAATTTCAAACCCTTGCTTTGACTTGCCACGGAAATGTGAAATGGAATGCTTTCTGCTGCGTGCTGGTGATGTATTTTACCTTTCAATTATTCTGTCCATGGATATGGCCAAGGGCCCTCATTACGATTACAATTTCGTTAGAGATAGAATTTAAAAGTAAATGGGGATGGGGACAGATGTTAAAGCTGAAGTAAAAGGCATGGATAAGAAGGAAGTCCCGGACTTCACCACTGCTAGATATAGGTTTGGATTCTATTTGGACTGTATAAGTACAGCAACATTCTACGCAATACACGGGTCCAGCGTATGACTATTGATTACAAAATGTCCCAAGAAACCATTAACTCCCCCCGCCCCTTACTCTCGCCCTACCCAAATCTATTACAAAATATAATTACCCCCGCACTCCCCGGGGAACTCTCACTCACACTCTCAAGCCCAACCCATCCTGGTCCCGTTCTCTAACCCCCACATTATTTTCAATATGACCGGTCCCTCATGCTCCAACTGCGGCATAACTTTCACCTCCCCTAATAAACATCATATATGCCGAGACAGCTATCGTACGGGCCATATGTGCTCGCATTTCGACGCGATCCGCCGGTTCAAATACGAGGGTCCGGTTCCTCTCCGACAGGTTTGCTCGCATACAAGGAGAGCAGGAGCGTAGGTATTCATTGCTAATTCTACCTTGTTTTCGTAGTCGAAAATATAATTTGTGGAATCTATGCATCTACTCTTGAGGAAAACCCAATAGATTCAACCACTAACTCTCAAATAGCTGATGTCGGTGATGGTGGCGAATGCTTTGATGGCCACGTCTCAGTGAATCTTACTCCTTTTCTAGGTAGCCTTCGCGTGCTAGTAGTGGATGGAGGACTTACGGACGATGGCGGTGCTCGAGGATTTGGCTTATGAAGATAGTTGTGATTAGATTTCGCTTTGTCCAGAATAGTGCCCATCCTGTTCTTCGAGTTGGTAGAACGGATTCGCTCTTCGGAATTGGGTCGCAGAAGGTGCTTCATCACCAGATCAAGCAAGTCATGAAGCATATCGGAACACCTCTCGTGCATGCGAAGCCGCTCAACCCACTCCAGCACTGCGTCTCTAATGACTGCCTTCGTTTGAAGACTCTCATCCCTGATGATCGTGAAGAAGTTATCGTCATTGATGAATCTATCCCTAATGATTGTGTATTCCTTGCCGTCAATAAAAAGCGTAGTGTCTTTTATACCGCGAGCATCAGCAAACTTGTGAATAGCGTTGTTGCCTTCCAACAGCCAGGTGATGAATTCAAGGTATAGGCATGCCAAGCTCCAAATATCGTAAGCGCGGGATACGGGCTTGCTCAGTTTGCACTCGGGAGGCTCATATGTTGGCGTGGCGTTTACCGTTTTGGGGTCGATATTCGAGCGAGAGTCTCGGCCATGGAACCTTCCCAACCCGAAATCTGTAATTCGCAGCACCGACGATCCATCGGCTTCCTTGAACCAGAGAATGTTTTCAGGCTTGATGTCACCATGTCGTCCAAATTTTTCCTCCCCTGGTACTACTTCGAGTTTCGAGTCCTCGGTAACCAGGGTGCCTCCCCGTGGCTTGAGATCGATTGTCGTTTTGAAGTTATGGATTAATTTCAGTGCAGATGCGAGACCATACATTTGATTCAGAGACCACAAATAAGCGTCTTTAACAGATGACGGATCATTCCGCATTTCCCAGAAGTTTCGCAAATTTCCTTTGGCACACGGAAAAATGAAGTGATAGTGGTCCTCCCATCGATAAGTAGCGTATAACTTGATAAGGTTGGGATTGTCATATTGGCCGAGTTTCTCAAGAATAGATCTCTCTTTTTCATACTCCTCCGCGTTATTACCCTCGAGAAGGGTCTTTATTGCCACCCGAGGTTGATCTTCCTATACATATACGAACGTGGTCAGTTGGAGATGAATATGAAGCAGAATTGCGTACGTACCTCGCGCTTCGAATTCAAGGACCAGAAATTGTGGTGGGCCGAATGGATTCGGTAGGCGCTTACCGTGCTGAAACCACCAAGTTTTTCCCGAGGAACTATTTCATCGGGAGCTCCCTCGTTTTCCACGCTCATTAAAGGTAGTACTGTCTGTTCCGGGAATTGCCGACATTTCAAATTCCCCTTATCGAATTCAGGGACAAGCACATACCATTGCACTCGAACAAAGTTTTCGAGATCCTCTCTATTCCAGGTATCAAAGGCTGTAAGAATCTGCTCTTCGGACTTCCGCTTAAGTCCCTTTACTATAGTGTTTTTTTTCACGGCTTCCAATGGTAGATCTTCATCGGAGATGCCTGACTGGTACATCCGGTGAATCCAAGCACCCCCCTTACCCATGTAGGTCAGTATTGTAAAGAGCTGGTTAGCATGTTTGTAGGCCCATCTGGCGCAGTTCCCTGGGTCTCGACATCTTCGTTGAATGTCATCCCTCCGAATCTCGTGTTCAATAACGCGAGGATTGATCAACTCATGTCGCGTATTCTTGGGAATGAAATACATCCATTTCTGTCGGTATCCGCATGGCTCAACTCGCGCGTTCCACAATTTATCCTTGAGCTCCTCTCGGTCTGTCATGCTTTCTTGGTGATGGTTGCTGAGTAAGTCTCTGTAGTCTGGGATACTCTGCTGTCTCGTAGATGTGCTCGGCAGATCCAAGGTTGCAGAGCTCATTCTCCGTGGGCTCGCCACCAGAGAAAGAGTGTCGTCGTTGAGAAGAGCCTCAAAGAATCTCGGTGCGATCTGATCTGATTGGGAGTCCGATATGTCGTCTGGTTGGGAAGACCTATTTGGGGCTTCGTCGGTGCTGGGCTGATAAAGCGTGGTTAGGCATTGTGCATTTGAGAAAGTCTGCGTATGGAAAGTGTACATACATGCAGTGGGCTTTGTACTTGTTCTATGATACTCTGGCGTTGTCGTTTGGGTTTTGAAAAGGAATTAAATAAGCATTTGAGAATAAACATTGATGAGAAGAGGAGAAAGACCTTATACACTTATGGGGTGCCACGGATAGATCATTTAGCTGGTCATAATCAAGTTGGAAAACTCCTCGCTTATAAGGATCTGCTAAGCTAGGTCGCAAATAAGCGCACCGCGCTGGTTGCCCAATAATTGTTGCGCAGCCCAAGTCCCAGCAGCCTCATGGTGTCATCCGATGGCGCAAATTGATAGATGCCGCAGCATCTCACTCGCATGCATGGAATTGCCCAATCACCCAGGTCTACTAATGAATTAGCCTTCCGCCCTAGGGGCGGTGCCCTGAGGGTGTGGCCGCCGGGCCCTATAATTCGTTCTTAGGCGATGGTGGGAAGGGCAGAATCCCATGTGGGCTTTTCTCCCGTAGAGGCTTCCCGGGAGCCCTTTGGTCTGCCCAGAGTCCACTATGGGTCGGCTTTACAGGCGCATGTTCGGTGGGTGGCTTCGGTGAGCCTGGAGTTGCGTTTAGGCCAGCCTCGAGATCAGAAATTTGACCTTTTCGCTTTGAGAAAACACTCTTGAAGCTGTCTAGCCGATTAATACGTGTAATCGTGACCCCCTGCGTCAGCGGAACTTCGGCTTCCGTGAAGAAATAGATCCATGTCAGCCATACTGCGAATGTGATTGCAGTTAGTGGAATAGCAAATGCTGCAAGCATCCACGCACTGGTAGATACATGTAGGTTGCCATTATCGTCAGAGTGGACGAACTGAGTCGAGAAGAAGTTCTGAGGGCAAAAATTATTTTCCAGGTTTCCATAAGAAATTTAAATGACATGCTTACGGCTACTATTGAAGTTGGAAGATACAAGAGTGCAATAACTGTCAATATCTTGACAGCTTTGGCATCTTTCGTGCTTTGTTCCTGGACCGGTTTAGCCATTGCTCAATCGTTTCACATTTAGGTCTACTCACAGTTAAGGAATACATGGCGATAGTCTCTTTTTGTGAATCGTGGCCTAGTTTCTTTAGGGATAATGCCTCATCATGTTGCAATAGGTCCGACAACTACACAAATGATGAGATTCATGTTCGTTCACAAAATTGTTTTAACGGAACTTACAAGCTTTGCGGTTGCTTCCGCTCGATCGTTGAGCATACTCGCTCGTTTTATATGAAGCTCTACTTCGGCAATATGCAAGTCAAACTCATCGAAAATAGAAATGCAATCACAGTATACGCCGCTATTTAAATGGCGACATTTACAATATCTCTCTGCTTGGACTCGGATGCCGTTGACATAGCTCGCCATCGATTGCAAGATAACTTGGGCATCAATCACTGAATCTTTGAGTTGCTTTAACCTTTGGCGATCTAAAAAATTAATGTTGAAGTTCATCTGCGGATGCATATTTTCGCTGTCCTTTTCAGAACCAACTTTGGCAAGTAATGCTTGATCAGACTAGGTCTTTAATTAGCCTAATGTTTGTGACGTTATCGTGGATATGAATTACCTGCTCCTTAAGTTCCGTTTCCAGGCTTGCCAAATATTCCTGCCAGTTTTTCAACGAATCTGCAATCAAGATGCGATGGATATTAAATGGTGATGCTATTTGGTTCTCCTCTATTGCAAATTGCAGTGACTGTTCAAGCATATCTTCGCCATTTTCGGAGGGTGCTATTATGACAAATCTATCTGGGTTTCGTCCTGTGATGTCAGATTTATGGTAGACAGCTGACTGTCTGAGGGACCAAAGACTTTGCCCTGGAGCTGGCGTACGATTATGAAGCTCAACTCGCCGTAAAACATATGAGCACTCTGCTTTTGGTGAGTGGTGCCCAAACTAGACCTCAAGGTGGTCACAAGAGACGTTTTACTCACCGAAGCACTCCTTTTGGCGCCAACGGAAATGAAACGGCGGAAAGTCGAAATTATTCTCTTTGAATTTCCTTCCAAACGTAAAAACACATCTCCAGAAAGGCTGGAAAATTTGTAACGTGGTGAACATGTCCTCAAATAAATTTCTGGTGATGTTAAGGGTAGTCCACGATCTGTCCTGTCGAATGAATAACATTTGCATCTCATCCATTGAATCCTTGAGAACTTAGCATACTTGAGGAAAAATATACTAGGGACATTTCCATACTTCATTCAATTCTTGCAATTGCTTGATATTTATCACGTCGTGCCTTTTAGCAGTCAAGAATATTTCTTCTTCATTGCCATTGCCACCTCTGACGCCATAGAGCCTGAGGATTTCCAGCTCATCTCTGTCGCTGAAGAGGGCAGATGCTCGCGAGTCGCATCGCTCTCTGAATGATGCTTCGTGATCGAGGGCTAGGTATCTCGTCATTTTGCTTTAATTCGTCAATCCCTGTGTGTTTCTGTCTTCACCGCACACAAAAAATTATTTCTTACTTCGTGGTCCTGGAGTTTGTTAACAAGGCAGACTGAGATTTCGCAATCGCGGTCAGCTGCATGACAGTGGGCGAACAGGGGGCGAACGTATGGCTCGGATGTTGTCTGCAGCAGGCTTGCAGTGCACAGCCCCAACAGATCATCTGCCGCATTTGCCTCACCTTTGACCCGAGTACACCGCCTAGGGGTAGAATGCAATGTCACACTCAAAAAATTGAAGATAATCGTGGCAAACAAGTGAGCTGTGCTAGGCAATTTTTAACAAATCATTATTGACTGTGTGGATGCAACACCTCCCGCCTCAAATTTTCTTTCCGCATTATGCCATCCCTATGTTTTCTTTAATTTTCGAAAATTTCCATTCGTGCCACGCAGCGGCCTCTCCTCGTCACAGACGTGGGCATGAAAAGTATTCGCACACAGACACGCCACTACCAGTAGTGCGCTTTAAAAGACAGCCATTTATCACAGCTAAAGACCCACCAAAATCCTTTTCTTGCTGCCATTTCTGGGGGTGCGGAGTGTGCTGGCAATTTGCTCCTATTCACATATATTTAGTTATATTCGTCGCATATCCACAGGCCTAAAAACCTTGGTCAACTCTTTGTCCTGTGGTGCATAGATTTTGTACCGGTTTAACCGCAACTAGCGAGCAAGTGTTAGAGAAAGTGGGCTTTATATGGTGGCGAATGGTGTACCTCAACTTTGAAGTTATCTTCTCCCTCCCCATACGTTTCCTGGAGAAGACGAATCAGCTTCCCAGGATCCACGAACTGCCCATCAATCGTCTGACTATATTGTGACATTCGAAGGTGCCGAGCAGGAGCTTCGAGGGTGGCGAGAGAGACTTTGTCGAGCGTATCACAAAAGGAAGTCGAATTGGGTCAAATCCAAAGAAATATGATTATTGAAGGACTCGTGATAGCTTGATACATGGAGAGATTCAAGTCGTAAAGCAGGAAAAAGACGTTCTTATAGAAAAATTGGCCGGAAGAGGCGTTGTGAAGGCCTGATTTTCGCCTTGACATAAGGCCGTTTCGCGTTTCGCGGCATGAAATTAGTTCCCACTTTATGGTTCACCGATAGTGTGGCTCGAATGAATGAAGGATGAGGCGATCGGTATAAAGAGATTTGCACTTTCAACAATCCTAGATGTTCCACCAGATGATTGAGATATCCGATGTATCCAATAGCTTTGTGATATCATGTCTTTAAGGCCTCCCTCCGGCGCATCCTTGCAGCCATTACCCGCAGGAGCTATTGGCTAGGCTTTCTGCATGGCTTCGCTATGCCACCGACGCTGAAGGCGAATCGAAGCGGCCTTCGTACATGAATCCAGTTGTTCCTGGTAGTTGAAGAAGTTAGAAAATGATGAAAATTAAGTTATCACTGTGCTCGTGTGGTTAGAAGGAAATATTTGTGGACAAGTCGACAACAAATCTGATGGGTATGATTGAAATTCACGCTTACTGGTGTCAAAGGTGTTGGCGTCCAAATGCTCAACAGCCCCAGACGAAGCTGTGGTAATAGTCAGCTCAATTTAACCGGGGTGCGCCAGATCTAGGGCAGACCCAAAAGGCAAAATGGAAAGGCAGAATTTTACCTCCACACGGTAACTAGGCGGATAAGACGGGAACTGCTCTGCCAGCAAGGCTTCCAGCTTTTGAGGGTCTATGTAACGCATCTCCACAATCTGAGGCATCGTCAAGGTGACTTTGAAGAAAAAGTGATGCGGACGAGTACCAGAAATTCTGACGTGTTCTTCTGTTGTGGCAAGGCCGTGAGATGCAGCCAACCTCGTTTAGGCATGTCTGTGAATGGCTACGAATGAATTTGATTTGTTCGCTTAGAACTAGCAGATTCTTCCAGTGACTTCCAGGTTTTCTTATAAACCAAAAAGTGGCCATGCCCCTTTGTATTCTTGAGTGATGTTGACGTGAATTTTAGAACTACTCTGTACTTCGAAGATAACTCTTTTTTCTCTTCTAAGAATTCTTCAACATTTCTTATTTTGACCTTGTACTTGTCAATAAAATCCAGTCTTTGAGTATACCAGGTTCAGCAAATTCTAAATCGCCGTTTGCATTGCGGCTTTCCTCTTCTGAGCGTATCTCACTAAGCAATGGTATCCGCCTCCATATTCGAATCGATGCTTCCATCGGAGGTCTTAAATAAGCTGAAACCCAACTAGGATGGCCCGATAGTGCTCGCCAAGCCCCCTCGATATGACAAATTTTACTTTCGACATGAAACAAACTAAACCTTTCACCTTTCCCCTCACTTCTTCTTCCCAGCAGACTTTCCTCCCGCACCACTGCTTGCCCCCTTTGTCTCAGGACAGTCACGGCTCAGATGCCCCTCCTTATGACAATTATAACATGTCTTTACCCCGGTAGAACCCCCCTTCTCCCTCGGCCCAGGACATTCACGCGCTCGATGGCCCTCAGAGCCACAATTATAGCAACTATGCCCCGCATGGGGCCCTGTTTTTGCGGGCTCGGGGCACTCACGGCTTAGGTGCCCGGCGTGGCCGCAGTTGTAGCATGAGGAGCTCGACATATTGAAGATACTATGAGGATCGGGACTTAGCGAATGGGATGAGATGTGGGGTGAAGGCCAGAGGGGGAGGGCGTTTACTTATGGATTGAGAAGTAAATGTGAATCGTGATGGGCTTAGAAGATAGGTAAAGTGAAGCGTGCTGATATTTTTTACTTCGAACGCAACTAATAGTTGAAGATATGATGGCAGCCCGGCGACGAAGCTTTTATACACCTCTAAAAGCATTTATCACGCGCCAAGTATCTCGCATTACGAACTTACGAGTAATATTTTTCTCATCATGAGACTCTCATATGTCAAATTGTAAGACGGCGATTCGTGTTCAAACGTCCGAACATCCAGTAAAACCATAACTTCTCTTCTCTTTGAATTTCAAAGCCAAGTTTGTCGCTAAGACGCGCGAGATCATTGGTCTGGGGAGCGATTTTGCGCGTCAGGCGACAAATTTTGAGACTGAGATGAGTGCCAAAAAGAGGCGTTCAAATGGCACAGCCCAAGTATATACGTAATATATCGTTGCCTGTGCCACCAATATGAAGGAAAAGCGAAAGGAGTGGGTAGATCACATGGTGGTGAGAGAATCAACGTAATCCAATACCTCGTAATCTCATACCCCGAGCCAGCCAGCCCTCCACATCCCAACCCCAGAAAACAAACAAAAACCCCACAAAGTCAGTCCAGGGGAACGTTGAAACGACAGCATTTCGAACTTGACACCAAACACCCCCAGTTTCCAACCCAAGCAAATAGCGAAACGACACTCATGATTAATATGGAGACGAACCCGCAGAAATCAAAACTCTCGCGACGAGGTGAGGGCGATACGGGGTTCATGTTTGGAGAGTCCAAGAGGGAAGACAAATGATAATAGCAACAGATTCTTCTTCTAAAAATGTCAATGAAATAGATTTTGAAGAGGGGTGGAGAAGTTAAACGCGACGAGGCTGATTTGCCTCAAGCACGCTCGGCTGCCATGAGGGAAGTGAAGGAAAGGGGCTGTTGTCCAAATTATTTACTATTTATCTATACTATGTACGAAGTCGTGTGTGCGTACAATGCCAATGCCAATTCCAATTCCAAACCGAATCCAATCTCGAACTCCATTCCCTTTGTTCGGTTCCGTATATACACTTCTCCTTCCTTTCCCTCTCATTCATATACACATACTCTCTACCTTATCTCCCCTCCCACTCACACAATCCGATAAATCATCTTAGCAATAAAAAAGCAACTAAACCCAAAAACCAACAACCCAGCAGTCAAGCACCAAAACCACGTCAAATCCCCCTCATACTCCTGTCCCGGCACCCACACATTCATACCCCACAGCCCCGTGATGATATTCATAGGCAGGACAATGGTGCCGAGCACTGTGAGTTTTCCGAGGACATCGGCGGTTTGTTCTTGGCGCTCGTTCATGCGGATGTTGATTTGGGCTAGGTAGTTGCCGTGGGAGCGTGCTAGGATTCTGTGGGGTTGTTAACGAGCTTTCTCCTGGGAAGGATAGAGGGAAGGGGGGAGGGGGGATAGAGCTTACTTCTCGTAATGACTTAAATTCCCCGTCATGGTAACGATATGATCCTGAATATCACCCAAATACAATCCAATCTCACTGCGCGGCGCAACTTCCCAATGCTCATTACACCGCTTCGCAAAACCCTTGATAACATCCGCCTTATTACCCAACAACCTATAAAGTCCCATGACTTTCTTCCGACAATCACCAACGCGACGCAACATATCGCCGCCGCTTTCACCAGATGTGCCATCTCCGCCAGCTTCGGATTTCTTCTCGTTGTAGGTTGATTTGTCGTCTGGGGTTGGGGAGTGTAACTTGAGAATCGCGTCATCGATGTCATCTACCTCGTCCTCGATAGACTGGATCAGGGGGGCGAACACATCCGTGATGTCGTCGATGATAGCATAAGAGATCCAATCACTGCTCAGGATCAAATAATCCTTCAACTGCCGAATTCGCCTCCTAACATTTGCCGGATGTGGTGTCAAGCTGAAGTGGAAACTGATCACTCCTTCTCTGAAGACGACAACGTACATATTTACCGGCTCCAGGAAATCCTCGTTATTCATATCTTGCTCGAAAGAGCGGTAATTAACGAAATAGTAATTCCGGAATAATTCTACCTTTTCACGGGCCTCTTGCATCATGATATCTTCTGCGGTGAGCGGGTGGATACCAAAGGTTTTGGAGAGGACTTTCATTTCGGCGTCCGTAGGCGATAGGACGTCGAGCCAGAAAGTAGGGCGATCACCGTAGCGTTTCGGTTTCTCTGTTCTATTTGGAGATTTCGGGGGAGGAGATTTGACGCCATTGGGCGACGCGTCGCCGGATGTGTCTTTGGATTCTGTGCCTGCGACAGAACCGCGTACGGAGCCGCGGACTGAGCCACCGCGTCGGGATTCTGGGCGTGGAGGGTCGATGACTGAGCTTTGACGGGTGGGGACTCTAGAGTCTCCATTTGCGCCGGTAACGTGGCGGAGGAATGAATCATCCCTAACTCGTTCATCTTCCTCGCTCTCGTCCTCTTCACTGTCGCTCAACTCCGGTGGATCTGGGACGAAGAGCTCCCTGAAACTGCCTCCAGGCTGAACGAGCTCTGAGATGGTCTGGCTGTGAATCGTGCTCTGAAACTCCTCATTGAAATACGTGAACCTGTATGGCGCGTCGTCCTCCGCACGATGCCAGCCCTTATGGACAGGTCTCAACCGTCCATTAACAAGCTGCGGCTCTGTAATCTTCTTCGCTCTCCTCTCCTCACTTCTTCCCTCCTTTTCAAACCGTGACCACTCATCAAGCATAGCCAGATCCGGCCATTTGCCTCGTCGTCTCCTCGGGGTATTATCCCGTCTATAAGGTGCCCCTTCACGGGTCGGCATATCATCCTCTGCAAGCTCAGACATGCCCTCGAGAGGAAAACACACATCCTCCTCCGCCTGCAACGCAATCGTATGTCTCCTCGCCCCAACATCATACCCGCTGTCTCTACGCGGGGAATGAGCCACAGCCTCCTCACTAATATCGTCCCTCATCCTGGGACTCGCGCGCGCAGGCGCAAAATCATCCCTAACCAGCATATCCCCAAAACTCATATCCCTATTCTGCGCGCTCAGATTCGGGGAGCCGGGGATAGAAGGCGGGTAATTGACGTTATATTCCTCATTATATCCCGAGCCAGGACGATCAAATATCGTTTTCCGTTGCTTCCCACTGCTCTTACTGCTGCTCTTACTCCCACTCCTCCTCAAAGTACTAGCAGGCCCAACATCCCCGCCATACCCTCCATACCCCAACCCCGCAGCCCCAGAACTCTTAGAACGATTCGAAGAGCTGATAAGAGGCGCGCGTTCGTCAATTACATCTTCATCCTCGCTCGCCTCAGCACCCCTCGTCTTCGGCCTCCGATTCACATTCTCGCTCGACCTCTGAAAGGAACCCGTATATGTTGGTCTCGAATCAAACATCGGCGTCCCAATCCCAAACGTACTCTGTCTACGCGGCCTCATACTAGATTGTTCCCTGTGATCCAGCAACGCTTCACTTTCAATGCTGGTATTACTCAGATTCCGCCCGCCCTGTAAACCGTAGAACGAAGGACGTTCGCGCTCGCGTTCGACAGAGGGCCCGCCATCTTCGGCGGAGGGCGCGAAGGATTGGCGTCGTGGACGCTTCTTTTTGCCGCCGCGGTGGTTGCGCTTTTTCTTGGGGGGACGGAGGGTTGCGTTTGAGGTATTGGGGTTTGCGTCCGAGGGAGGTTGAATTGCGGTGGGTTCTGGGCGTTGCGGAGGCTCGAAGGGAGTCAGACGGGAGGGAGGTTGTGCTGACATTGTGAATGTGTTGCCTCGAGTAATTGATTGTAGAGTTATATGAAGCTCCCGATCGAGGACGTGGGATGGCTTGATGGGAAAGTTGGCGGCAGACGCGCTAGATTGCCAGCTTCATTAGCTTGCCGCGACGACGTCAATCTCTCTTTATCGCAGGTATATATAAACTCGCATCCTGCAATTGAATCTCAAAGAAGGGTGACGCTGGTGATAGATTATGGTTGATGGAGGGGTATCCTTGTGTTGAGGAAAAGAATTAAGAATGTTTTCAGCCTCAGAAGTCAAAATATCCCACGTCATCGTTGGCGGGTCTTCATTGGTTCGATTGAGTCGCGTGCCGACTTTCCCGTTTCGGCTGAACAACTTCTGGTTTTATAGTTTTGTAGTGAAGGTCGGAAGGAGCTATTATGTAGATGAAACGGCAAGATAAGGAAGAATTTCATTGTGACAAAATCTCTGAGAGCGCTAGTTATTGAGCTGGTGGCAATATGGAATTTTAGATACAAAATTATGTATTCCGAATTACTTCGCTTTCTGAACTTTAAGCTGAGCTTGATAAGATTTCCAACGATTATATATCTATCTAAAATCAAAGCCGCTACCCAACATGCGGCACACCTCCCAGCCACGCCGTCGCCTTAAATACCCCTTTCTCCGCATAAAACAGCGTATAGAAAACTTCCACCAACAAATACACCCTCGCCGCCGCATAACTCAACCCCACAACCAATACCACCGTCAAACTCCCAAATCCAAACCTCACCCTCAACCAACTAATCCTCAACACCAGCGCCCCGAGGACTCCCATACCGGCCAGCCAAAGCGCCGCGGCGCGCCAGAGAATCATCTCATACCAAGATATGAATTGGAAATTCCACGCGGCACAGTGAAGCGCGCCAAAGATAGCGCTTCCGATTAGACTTCCTTGGCTGAATAAGAGAGGCATGTCTGGACCGCCTGAGAAGTGGATCGCGAAGTTGGGGACTGTGTAGGAGATTTTGTCCCACCACGGAAGCCAGAACAGGCGACTGGGACCCGCATTAACCAACTGAACCATCTCAGCTGGTGTCGGATGGCGCACCGCCTCGATGTAACGCGGCGCATTGACATCTTGAGGCTTATTGAGGTAGAGGATGTAGATGAAGAGGGCCGAGGTGGCGAAAGCGACGGTAGCGACTTCGAGTTGGGTGGATGGTAGGCCTTCTGCTGCGCGAACGATGAGTTGTGTCACTAGGTAGATGACTTGAGTTACGGCGAGGGATTTGACGACGAAGTCGCCTTTGCTTTGGTCGATGATGTCCTCTTCGGACACGCTGGGAATAGTAGAGATAATGCCCATTTCTCGAACTAGGTATAATTGACGTGCGTCGAGCGCCCAGGCATTCCCTTGGAGACGTGCGAGGCCTCTGGCTTTGGAAATGAAGCCATAGAGTTGGTCACCGGCTTCTTGTTTGAATGAGCGCATGGCGAGGACGGCGATGTATCTGTTTAACTTGGCGTCCGGATCATTCACCTTCGGGCTCAGGCCTTTCACCTGATTCGGCAAATCCGTTAAGATGTCGTCAAACTCCGCCAATTCGTTCTCCAAAGGCTGTGGACTGGCATCTGTGGCTTTTTTGTCCCGGGAATGCGACAGAGGCAAATACTTCAATCTAATTGGCCTTTGTCCCGCGTCTGGGTCATCTGGACCAAGCTCCGTTCCCAGTTCTCTCCACTGATTTTGTTGACTCAACCAAGAGTCCCATACCGCCTGCGACTTCCCCCCATAAGATATTCCACCTAAGCCCAAGACCGGCGTCCGTTCCGTAAAACGAACAACAAAGCCTCCCATATTAGCATAAAACCCATGCGTCCTCGTGAACGGCACATTATCCATCTCCGCGAACCTCTTCATCTCACGCTCCGCTCCTTTCGCCGCAGCCCAATCGACCAATGCCTTCCCAACCAAGAACTCCGGCGAGATCAAAGTTATCAACATCCACGTAACCTTATGCGACATGGCGGACATCTTGGCGCGAAACTTTTGTTTCCAGTTGCCCATCCTCCGTTGCGGGGGAATCGTGAGGTGTTGAATGGACCACGTACACAGCAACAACGCTGATGATGAAGACCATAAAATATTGAGTGTGCCTCTGTAATTGGGGGAATGGGCAAATATAAATTCCATGGGGAGGAAGGGGTCATCTTGGTGGTCTATGTCAGGTAAAGTGCAATTGGTATGAAAATACATTTCGATATATTGTGACCTTGGCCCAAAGGTCGAAAATGAAAATTGAAGTGGTAGCTTGATGTTGGGAATGGCAAAATCTCCATCTGAGCTCAAACTTAAGCTGTCGCAATATAGGCTGTGCTGATAGCGCCGCATCACTACTCTGATAAAACATCAGGCACGATCCTGCGGTCTTTGAATGCGTGTGGTTGGTCCGAGGTTGCGAGGCTAGAAATAAGCCCACTGCTGACAGTGCTCAGCCATACCGAAGAAAATGTACGTAAAAAATGAGACGCATGGATTTAACCCATGCCATTTGAATCTGTTCGGGAATCGATATAGAGAGTACTATGGCATGGCTCTGAAACTTTCCGGTCGCGAACAACAGATCGCGACAAAAATCAACAAGAAGTGTTCTCTGAGATGTGCATAGACCGAAAAATATTGAGTGGGGCAATGAGCCGCGCAGTTCATTGAGGATCAAAATGCAAATACCTGAAAAGTTGAGAAGGAGGGGCATTCATCAAGACTGCGAAGGAAAGGAGTGGGACATCCCGGGCGTGGACTTGCCAAAAAAGCAACCGCGACCAAAGGCTTTCTATTTCAGAGCGCCTAATGCGGGAGCTGCGAACTTCGAACAACCTCGTACTTGACATCCAGCTCTCCAAGACAAGGACAGCTAAGTGATCATGTCCTCATTGAGCGTCCTCAACCTCGATCTCAATATCGTCACAATTTTCGAATGCTCGCTCTGGAGCCACATCCCAAGATGCGAGTACAAACTGCCAGCACTAGATTTGTCCGAGTCTTGCGACATGAAGAGCTTGATTAACTCTGCTGCCTTTTTGAGCTCGCTCAACACCAGCTGGTTTCTGAAAGCCGCTTGAACATGTTCATCCTCGATACTGAAGGCGCCGATGGAAATAGGCACATGTTCCACTGCAAATCCGGTAGCTTGCACCAGCGAGGGCGGATCCTTCGGATTTCGGTCGCCTTCCGTCTCAGATGGTGACTTGGGTGGGGAGGCTGTTGGGGATACCGGAGAAGACGTTGATTGAGCAGTTGATTTTGAAGGTCGAGGGCCCCAGGAACTGTTGCCGGTCCATCCAGCCGCCTGCTGATACCAGATCAATATACGGGATACAATCGATGCGTGAACCATGGCACGATGACCTGACTTGGCGCAAGGGCATCTCAAGACTTCGCTGAGTCGGTTGATGGCGTTTCTGTTGAACTGTAGTACTTGATCTAAGTCCGCAGTCACAGTAGCGGAATTTGACTCCGGCGCGTGGAGAGAAGGACTGGGACATATTAGGTCCCGGAATATCTCGTATGATTCTCGAGGACAGCTGTGTGACTCCTGACTACTCTTGCTGGTGACGCTCGCTGGCTTTGACGGGGGCGCTGAGAAAAGATCCAGACCAAGTCCGAAGTTTTCGAGTTGCTGCCATTCCGAGTCCGCGAGTTGAGGCCACTCTTCGAGGGTCATAGAAGGTAAAAAGTCCGAAAGCTGGTTCTGTGGAACTGAAGGTTCATTTTCGAAAGAAGATGCGACGGGGTCATCTGTGGGATGTGAGAGATTATGATGTGCATATTCTCTCGTATTTTGGACATCTTCAGAGCCTATGCTCCTGATGTTCCCGCGATGGCTATCTGCAGTGCTACTCCGCGCCGTAGATAAACGCTCCTGAATGGCTCTGGTCGCTTCCGTAGGCTTCAGCCTTTTCCGCGGGGGCTTGCCGAATTTGCGGGATGGCCCATAAACACAATTCAAATTCAGAGTCTCGCAGCGCCCACATTTGGGGCGCTCACGATTACATTTGACCTTGGCAGCTCCGCAGTCGTCGCAAGAAGATCGCAGCTTCGGGGGCCGGGCTTCGGTTTCACCTGGAGAGCCGAGGACTGCAGTGGAAGGAGGAGCCACCGACATAGCTGCTCTGGTACTCGTCGACAATAGGCTCTCCTACACACCCATTGACAAAAGACAGCAGTGATCTGCAGATGGCAGAAGTTTTATGTTGCGAGCCAAGCTTTGAGGCTCGGAGGTCCAGTCCGGCGGGTGATCGTTTTAACCCGATTGGTCGAAGCGAAACGTGTGCCTCTTCTGGACTCCTTGCACATAACCTTGAGCATCGCGCCGAATTGTGCGGCCAAAGAATCTGGTGTAAGTCTCAAGTTAACCCAGCCCCAATTTAGCTAAGTCAGAAGCACGAGTTTAAGTTAAGCCCGATCATGTTCAATGAGCTGAATGTGGTCCGGTACCACCTGAGCAAAAGCGACAAGTGTAACCAGATTAGAATCAAAAGCGGAGCTTGGTGTTAAATTGTCAGATAGGTGATGAGATTGGAAGTCAAACGACATGGAGCACAGAGTAATGCAGTCCTCTGATCTAATCTTCCAATAGGCTAGGATTGCCTTGGCTGCTTACTGAACCTTTTCTCTTGAGTCGGCTTCCAATTTTCGAAAAGACTGATGGCATCCAGCTAACTTTAAATTTGCGTGCTCTTCCCCCGGATTCTGACGAACCAGAAGATGAAATAGAGCGCACACTTTCTTCATCAGCAGAGAAATAGTCGTCCAGCTTTGTACTTCGCAGAAAGTCTTCGTCCAGCTTATCATCTTCGAGATTTTTCTTCTCTGCATCTCTGCGGTTTTGCCTGCGCTTCCCATATTTATCGAACGTTGTCGTATGCCGAGCAAGTATATCATCAACCTTTTTCTCGTCAATAGCACCTTCGGTAATCTTCTCCTTGGCGATACGGTCGTGTTCGTCGCTACTCCGATGTTTTGGGCCCTTTTTAGCACCTGCGAGGAAAGTAAGGAGTGGGCTGGGAGACGGCTTATGGCGCCTTTTTCTCCGCACAAACTCAAATTCAGGCTCATTGTGATCAACGACAGTATTGTGTGTCTTGTTCTCAATGTTGAGAATTCTCGTAGGCTGTTGCCGTCGCCGGTCGCGGATTTTTCGTGTATGGTCCCAAAGAAAATCTTGCTCGTATTCTGGGACCCAGCGTTTGATGAGGACGTGCTCGTCATTCTACTTTCGTTAGCAAAAGTGGAAGTACAAATGACTGGTGATAGGTCTAATCACATCAAGTTCGTACGGTATCCGAAATTGGTTCAGAGTTTCGAGAGATAGATGGCGTCGAGCCATTCGCGTATACATCGGACGACTATCTGCCTCCACCGCAAGAAAGAGAAGAATATGCCGGAGATCTGTGGTGGATATATCGGCTTCAATAGCTGCAAGTACACGTTCGGCGTTATCCTTCTTCTTTGCCGTTTCAACAACGTAGTTGACATCCGCTTGATCTTTGGCCGTGAGAGACACGAGAACCTCCCAAGTGGACTTTTCAGAGCGGGCTAAAACGGCGTCCATTTGAGCTCGGAGCACCTCTTGCTTGAATGGCATCTTCAATATCTGATCCCGATCACCTTTGAGAAGGTAGACTTCGAGGTAAGGCCGTGGGTCTATCTGCTGAGCAAACCCGGGCTTCTGAGTCGGCAGAAGAGTGACATTTTCGTCAATCGGAGCTGTTCCAAGGGTAAGATTCGGTGTCCTTAGAGAATTGCCTTTATCTATCCCGACGGCATCCTGGGAAATTGAGTTGCCGCCGAGTTGTCGGTCTTGCGGTTGGCTAAGACTTGGAGAATCTTGATCGTGGTTTGGGTCGTCGCCCACGAAGGGCTCGGAAGCGGCTATCGATGTCAGCAAGAGCACTCAAATATGGGCATGAGGGAGCTATGCTGACCGCGAGCGAGAAACACTTGAGGTGGTTCTCTTGTCCGTATAGAATTGCGCTTCGACGGCCGCCATTCATTACTCGTAGAATATCTGAACATGGCTTGTTCTAAGGAACGAGTGAGGCGCTCCTCACGAAGTTTCAATTTCGCTATAACATTCCTAAGCTCTTTGTCTTGTGCCTTCTGGTTGCCATTTTTGACTGCCCTAAACACAGATCAGTAGCGATTACGGCAGCTACTAGGGAGCCCTTCATCATACACAGTCTGCTGATTGGCGAGATTGGAGATTTGCAGCATCAATAAAAGTTTTATAAGCAGTCTCTCTAACTCCAGTCTGCACCGTGAAATTTTTGGCTCCAACCAAGGCCATTTCAAATGATCAAGCGTCGATAGCTTCAAATCTTTCACTCTCTCAGCATTCGAGAGCTGCTCTCCCGGGTTGCCCGCCTTGTTCAGCAGCTCCACGATGCGCTTGAACACCACGTCGCATTGTGAGGAAATTTTGTTGACAGATTTCAAGCCTTCGACGCTGAAAACTCTCCCCTCGGCCAATTTCTCGTCATGGTCGATCACTGCTTGAAGCCTCTGGAGCGCGGAGGCTGTAGCGCTGATGTCGTTGGCGATATCCCGAATCCGATCATCTGCTTCGAGGGACGCTTCGGCATATGTTTGAAGGGTTCCCGCAATCTGGAGGCCGAAACCTGCAATTCCGACAACAGAACCAGCCGCACCTAGCGCCTCCATATATTAAAAATCAATGCAATAACAAAATGAACGACGTTTAACAAAATAGAATGGTTTTCAGCTTCAGGAAATTACGGAGGCGGGGCAATGTTTTCGCGCCTTCGTCAGCAATTTGGATGGCCTGATTGGCCAATTCCATTTCGAAGTGGATTCCTTTCAATAGATCTCGAATTTTCAGACTGCGATGGTAATCATGAAATATCCCGTTGTTGACATCTTCCATTTCAAAGCTTATTAAAACATTACACAAAAATGAAATTACAGCCATCTGGAAGTTCTAGGCAGCACTCGCCCTGTTTAGGCTTTGATTGGCCAACATTGCATCATGTCTTGTAAAGTTCGAGTAACACGAACATCCAACTTCAAACTTCACAACACTCGTCGAAAACAACAACTCCACGACCATGGCCTTCTCCAACATGTCTCGAGCTCAACCCAATCACCAAGTACATCAATTCGCACCCGATTTCACAATGTCAAATACACGCGCTCGATCCAATTTCCCCAAAGCCTCGTCGCAGCATCGAGCTAACCGCCAGCCTCACCTGGGTGCTCTTCAAATACTCCCCCTCGAGCTTCTACATATGATCTTGTCACTCTTGGACTTGCCGGCCCTCGTCAACTTTCGAGACGTCAATCGAGCAACAGTGCAGGCTGTGAACTTCCTCCCTGCATATCGGCCCTTCATGTCACGAGACGGCCGCCGCGTCCTCCGCGACATCGTGGTCATCGGCCAGGGGAATCAATTTACCTGTGCCGAGCTTTCCAGGAAGATGTCGCCTAAAGAGTGTGAGAACCACAATTGCACTGTCGGCATCAATAGGCCACAGGGACTTGGCCCAGGACTGTACATGTTTTTCCCGACTCGCCAACAGCTCTGTTTCTACTGCATCCAAAGAATTTCAAGCCACCTCACCACTTTTAATGAGTTTGGGCTTCAGATTCCACGAGATCCGAGATATCGCAAGTACGGTAGCTCAACCGACAACCCTTCTGCGGTGGTGGCCTTGCGGTTCAACTATCCGTATCAGACCATCTCTTCTTCGGACTCGTGCGGAGTCATAAGAGCATTCCATGAAAGCCACTTTCCTGGAGGGGTGTTTAATGTGTATCAGATATCTAAGGAGTCTCGTTCTAGTCGTCAGAGTATTTGGCCCCCATGGCGGGATCATAACTATTCGAATGGGCGTCGCCGACTTATGACCCGTGCACCCGGAAGCTGACCACTCCAAGACTTCCAATTAAAAAACCGATAGGACAAGAAAGGGATGATAATGAACCTGGGGTCACAAAGTTTAGGGATTTTTTTGGGGCCGATTTCTCTCGTTTTAAAACCTGTTTAGGCCCGGGAAATTCACGCTGAGACTGCTGCCGGCGATGGAGTGGCATTTGGCAAGGTGTGTAAATATGCATTTATTTCACATTGATAAGCCCGAAGATTAACGCTGGCTCCAGATAATTGACGCCCACAAAACCAACCCTTATCCCAAATCCACCAACTATGCTGTACCATTAGGAGCAGCAGCCCGTTCCGCAGTATCTTTAGCAGCTTCAAATATCAGCATCGCATCCTTTACCTGCTGCTCCTGATCAATATGCCAGATCCAATCCTGACGACCCGTCAACTTCTCCCTCATCTCGGCTGCTCCGAGCCCAACACCCGGCTCATTCCCAGAAATCAACCGCCCAGTCTCGCGGCTAGTAACCACCACCTTCTGTGAACGAAAACGCCTCACTGTATCATAAGACTGAAGCACCAACAAAGAAACCTCAGCAGGGCTGAGAGAACTACCCTCTTGTGCAGGATCAAGACCGCTCCCAAGCAATTGTTCCAGAACCAAAGCATCTTCAATCGCCTGCCCAGCACCGGCTCCTTGAACGGGAGTCGATCCATGAGCAGCATCGCCCATCATCGCAACGCGACCCTTGAAATATGTCGGCGCAGGAGGCATTTCCCACACCGACCATCCCATTGTTGATCCGTCGTTGGGTAGCAGCTCGACTTGTTTCCGAACATAATCATCCCAGTCTGCAAATTTCGCTTTGATGTCGGTGACGTCCGCTGGTATGATCCACTGGTCGTGTTTCCAGGGACCGCTATTGAAGACACTTACTCCTAGATAGTAAGTTGTTAGGTTGGAAAGCGGGAAAGCGAAGACCATCCCGTCTTTGCCGCAGTGTGTGGCGGCTCTTTGTCTTATCTCTCCTAATTTGGCTCTTGCGACCTCGATTGGGACTATGGCGCGGTAGATGACGAGACCAGTGAATATTGCCTTGGCCGCGGGGTGCTCAGCACTAAGGATATACTTGCGGACCATGGAATGGATCCCATCAGCACCAATAACAATATCCGTCTCCGCCGAAGTTCCATCATCAAAATGCAAGACAACGGGTTCCGCAGCTCCACTCTCAACAATCTTACACACCCGCTTCCCAAAGTGCGCACGATGCGGCTCAACCAACTTAACAAGCTCATCCAGAAAATGCGCCCGATGAACCGTCGAAGCACCCCGCTCATGCTTAAACTGAATAATTTCCTCATCAACATCCGGTGCTTGACCCTTAACCAGCGTAATCCACGGATACAGCCCATTTTCATCACGCTTCTCGTCTATCATCCCCGCGCGGCGATTATAGCCTTCCAGGATCCGCGGATCGATCATTGCCATTGCTCGCTGCGAGTTCGGGCCCATTACGACGCCGGCGCCCACTTCGCAGAACTGGTGCGCGGCTTCGTAGACGTGCGCGTTTATGTGGGCGTACTTTTGGAGGCCGATGAGGAGGGAGAGGCCGCCGAAACCGCCGCCGATGATGGCTATGTTTGTGGGTTTGGGGTTGGGAGACATGGTGTTTGTTGAAGGACAAGATAGATAAATTGGGAATGGAAAAAGGTTGTCGATCTATTGATCTTGAAATGTTGAATGTTGAATGTTGTATTGATTCAGGTTCTCAAGAGCAAGTTTATAACAAAATCTCAGATGTCCTCAAATTGTGAGACACCGCCATACTTGTCTTCGGATCGGGGATGTGAAGGCGCGAGGAAAGGGCCTCTGCTCTTTTTGATTGGAAACAGGAACGAGAATGTCGGAAAGACGGCGGATCAACATGTTGGACCTTGCAGCTGAGAAATTGTTACTCTGCAGTTGGTGTTGTATGTTGGGTTTGCCCTAGCACTAACTAGTACCCATGGTATTACTCGTGTTACTTTCTGCGTGTCATATGGGGAAAAGTCTCCACGAAGAGGCTCCGAGCTCCGGATCAACTGATTTTTGAGTCATCAGTCGGAATTTTATAGGTCATGTTCAAAGGAGATTTAAAAAGTCTCCGAAGAAGTGGTTTCATTTGATTGATGTCGGAGCATGCTAATGCCGATGTATACCGAGAGTAGCCAATCACGGTAGTTGGAGGGACGGTAGTAGATCCTTTTTTCCTCCGACTTTGCGCTTAATTTCACTTCACGTCGTGAAACTGTCACTTGGAATTTAAAAATGGACCGGTAGATGTTTGATAATTTTATATTTCATCATTCTACCCTAGCTTCAATATATCTACCATCCCTTCACAACCGAAAATCGAACCAGATACCCAAGCTGAATGCATGACCAGAAAGTTCATCTACTATGAAGACAAAATCGCGAGAAGAGTGATAATAAATGCCTGCGAAAGTCAGAAAAATTCTGTGCTCAGATGTGGAGGATCTTGTTTTCAGCGAAGTACTCACTATGAATGATAAATGCGGCTCAATATGTATTGGCCCGTGCAAGTTATACCCCTCCATTTTTGGTACGAAATCAAACTCCTCCCAGCTGCCAGCTCCTAATTGTAGTAATAGTATGGCGGGGTATTCGGCGCAGTGAGAGGCGGTGAAGGCGAAGGAGATGCCGCAGCGAATAAATGCCCATTGCCACGGGTCCTGCAACATTCACCTCTCGCTGTGTCGTGGATGTGATAGGTGCAGGTGGTATGTGCGTTCTCGCCGTCGTCTCTCTTCAGAGGATGCCGCACATTCCGCTCTCTCGAGTTCCAATGAACTCGCTGAAGTGCACTGTATACAGTCTCGGCACCTGGATACGCATCAAAAAAGGCGCGAAGTTGCTGATAAGTGAATTTCTCAATCTCAATGGATCCGTAAAGGAGGCAATGTCCAGCGAATTTCTTCAGAATCCAGCAAGACTCGGCTTGCACGGCTGGGGATCCGTAAAGGAGGCAATGTCCAGCGAATTTCTTCAGAATCCAGCAAGACTCGGCTTGCACGGCTGGGGATCCGAAGACTTGTGAGATATCGTTGAGATCCCAGGAGAGCTGACCTCCCACAATCGTGTCCTGGAGAAGGTCCATGATATCGTTTTTGAGACGATTGCATCCCTTGTCATCGGCAAAGAGGTACAAGTCAACAAGTTTTCGCGCAGTCACGGTACTCTTGTTGACTGCACGATCCAAATCGATATTGTACACCCATGCGAGGAATGTCTCGAGAATTTCTTGCGAGACCTGCTCAACGTTTACATCGTAGGTTTTAGGGTGTGGAAATCTGCTGTTGAAATGCAGATTGAAAGCTTTGGAGGCGGAGCACAAAATCTGCTTCTGCACATGATACTCTCTGAGTGGTGGGTGGCGTTTATGAACGTTAGACTTCAAAAGTCTGATGGTGACGATTTCGTTGGTCAAGAGACTGGTCAGAGTCACATTAGCATTCTCGTTGCAAGTGGCTGGGTATAGTGGGCATAGAAAGAGACCAAAACTCACTTGCACAATTGTTTTGCATCTGTAGATGCCGCCATGATATAGGCTAGATAGGGTTTGCGATAAAGGTAAATCTGAAGGTAAAGGAAGTAAGAGCTTGATAAAATATTGTTGTAGTGCGACGAAGTGCAGGTGGGGTGGTTGAACGAAAATGTAAGAAAGTCTGGTTTCCAAGACCGCAGTTTCCAAAGTCAGGAGTAAAAATACATTTTCCGCTTCCCCGCTCTAGAAATCTATCGTCCAGTAAAATGCCGCGGAGGGTATGAGTCTTGCTGATGAAAGAATCACATTGTATTCGCCATGGCATTTGCTTCCTGCTGAATTCACTTTGAGCCCCTTTTGGGCTACCTTATTGGTCTTATGCGAGAACACTAGTAAAGGCTAGTCAGCAATATAGATATAAAAGTAAATACTCTTAATGTAGGAATGTGAATGCTGTGATTCACTGAGCGGGGTGGCCTGGCTTACTTATATACTAATTCACTGAGAGTTAAATCGTACCAATCAAACACCAATCACCAATAAAGAGTTACTCACAGTATTCACTGGAGAAAACTTGCCTTGCCTCCTTACACCTCCCACAAGCTCCCGATGTGTCTAAGAAGCCCAAACATTAACTTGACCATAACGAAACAAACTTGCCTCCGCAATCTTAATAATCTGCCTCCCATCCACCTCACAAACCGACAAGAATTAACCATGCCTATTGCCCTCAACATCCTCATAGTCGGCAGCGGCATATCCGGCCTCAGCACCGCAATCTCCCTCCTCCACACCAACCCCAATCATACAATCACCATCCTCGAACGCCACCCCACGCCCCAAGCCCTCGGCGGTCCAATCGGCCTCACCCCAAACGCAACACGTATTCTCATCCACTATGGCCTCAAAAACACCCTCGGTCCAAAAGCCAGTACAGAAAGTCAAACGATCAACTTTCGACGCTGGAGGGATGGGGAGATATTGGACAGCATGAGGATGGAGGATACGGAGGGTAATTTTGGGTTTCCGTGAGTACTTTTACCGCCGGAGAAGAAAGAGGGGAGCTGATATGAAAGGAAGGGGCTGGGGATTCTCGCGCTTCAAACTCCAAGAGCACCTCACAGAAGTAGCCCTCAAGCGTGGGGTAAAGGTCGAGTATAACGCACAAGTAACATCCGTTGACCTCGAATCCCAACATCCCTCCGTCACCTTGAAAGACGGCCGAATACTTCACGCTGATCTGATAATCGGCGCTGATGGTACTTGCCCTACCGCCTCACACTTCCATCCACTCACTGACAAATATCAGGCATTCGCTCAGTCATCCGCGACGCAATCCTAGGCCCCGCAAGCAAAAATATCAAAACTTCAACGCCGTATGGAAGTTACAACGTCAACATCCCACGCTCTCTGCTCGCCTCCGACTCCGATCTCGCCCCCCTAACTAGCTCCGCAAACTTCTGGCTTGGTCCCCAAATCATAGTAGCAATCAACATGCGAGACCACGGCGACGTGCTCAACATCGCCTTCGGAACCACTGCCTCTAATAATACCTCAGAAGGCGAAGGAGAATGGGGCCTCCACGGCGACCTATCAAAACTGAAAGAAATCTACGCAAACCATGATCCAAGAATTGTGAAGTTACTCGAGCTAGCGGGCCCGGAAACCTGCTACACATGGCGCCTTTCCGACCTTCCTCCCCTACCACTCTGGTCCAGCGAAAACGGCAACGCGGTATTGGTAGGCGATGCAGCGCACGCGATGTTACCTGCGCTCGGCATGGGCGCTGGGCAGTGTATCGAGGATTCGGCGTGTCTGGCGCTTTGTCTTGACGCCGCATCATCAATTTCCGATCTCAAAAAATTATTGAACGTTTATGAGGCGGTCAGAAAACCAAGAACAGACTGTAAGTCTCCTTTTCCTCGTGTGGCGAAGTTCTTCCAGGCTGATGAGAAAACAACACAGGGTTAATCAAACGCGCCCGCACCGAAGCCGCAGCGTGGCATTTACCAGACGGCGAAGCACAGCAGCAACGAGACGCGTTTATCAAGGCGAATAGTGTGATTGTGCCGAAGGTTTGGGATAGGGTTCATATTGATGATCCGCCGGAGGGGGAGATGAATCCGTTGAGTTTGCCGTATCAGGTCGGGTATGATGTTATTGATCATGTAAGTTGGTTGCAAGACTTGCGTGTGAGGAAGGGGGATGCTAATGAGATGTAGACGAAACGGCGGCTGAAGGAGATTTTGGGCTAGGGATGGAAGCGCGATGATGGGATGATGTGGTAGGGGAGAAGGGGTGGATGGATGGATGGAAACGGGAGCGGAAGCAGCAAATGGCAGTTGATCAAGCACGACTTTCCGCTTTTGGTTACTGAAAACATTGATAAAACAAAAACAACACACGTTCCCCAAATCATAGACAAGCTTTAGGAAAGGGGACTCGATGAACTTTTTATGAATTGACTCCCTATCTCTCAAGCGCCGGGAAACTAGAATACAAGACCCAGAAGTTATTTTCCGCAGCCTGATCTGACGATTGAGCCTCGATCCTCAAAACATCCACCCGAAAATGCCAACGATGAAAGCGGTCTATGACAGCTACCGCCTAGGCAGCAAAATTGTGCCCTAGCCTTCATATTCTGCACACTTCTTTCCGCCAGCGGGCTCAATTCGCTAATAGAAAGACTACCGATAGTATCCTTGCTTACGGCCATCAGCTGATATCCCCTATCTACCAAATGACGCTCTCAGCGCCATAAGCTGCGCTCTATCCGCTGGTGGTAAACTATCAATCATTTCCTGTGGCATAGCCATAACCTGCTGCATCAACGCATCGTTATCCGGCAAAGAAGGCGCAGGTGCAGCGGCTTGTTGTGGAGGGGGAGCTCTCTGCGCTGGAGGCGGAGGAGGATACCCGTGATTCTGTACCGGTGGTGTGCCGATCTGCATACCCAACTGTCCACTCATATGCGGCGGTGGAGGCGGGAAACCTGGTGGGTATGCGCCGGGTTGCGGAGCGGTGTATGGTGCTGGTGTAGAGGCGGCTTCGACGACGGAGGTGAGCGCGTCGGTGGAGACGAGGCCCATGAGGAGGAGGGCTTGGAAGATGGCGTAGGAGAGTTGGGGGGCTTGGTTTAGGAGCTCGGTCGCTTTGCCGGGGTCGGTGGTCGCAAGGGTTTTCATTTGGGAGAGTACGTCGAGGAGTTGTTGGGGAGGTAGCGTGCTCAGTGTGCGGGAGATAGCGTCGGGACAGGTCATGCCTGGGGGAAGGTCGACGCCTAGAGGGAGGGGTGGGAGTGTAGAGTTTTGTTGTTGTGGAGGTGGAATAGGGACGCCGTTTGAGGGGGGAAGATGTTGGTATCCTGCTGGTGCAGACTTTCAATATGTCAGTATATGAGTGCGGGGTGAAGCTGAGGGGAGGGAGTAGCCTTACAGAATCATCATCGCCGCCGGCATCATTCGAGAAATCAACGCGCAGTTTCCGATTCATGATTTCGTAGTCATTCAGGTTCCGTACTGCAGAAGATGCAGAATCTGTAGTCGCGTAAGTTTTGCGCTGTGCGACGTGAAGTAGAGCTTCGAACCTGAATCTGGGTACTCTGCAAAGCCAAACCCCTTCGGTCGCCCTGTTTCTCTATCATATACCAGTCGGAAATTCAAGACCTTGCCGGCGCTGTTGAAGATGTCGACGATCTGTTCTTCGGTGAGGCCTGGAATTAATTAGCTTCTGCCGTGCGGTTTTCATTCAATTTGGGGGTGGAAATCACCATAGGGAATGTTGCCTACAAACACCGATTTCGAGGGCGGCTTGGTAGACATCGTGGAGCGCGCAAAGCAAGTGCTGGCTACCTAGGTATGCAAAAGCAATGTATGGAGAAAGAATCACAGAAGGCGCGCAACAGGACAGGATGAATCTTCGGGAATGAAGGTGGAGGATCACTTGTCACCTTCAAGAATAAGGTAATGTTGGGAAGAAATGGCACAGAAGTCTTGGAGAAGGTGTTTCTGGCTATTCTAGTCCTGCTTGCCACTTGTCGCCGCCCAGTACAGATATGCTTGCACGATATTCACCCCCGATACTCTCGTTGTGGCGTATGTCTCGATATTTGATGTTCCCTTGTAAAGATGTGAGGTTTATGTCGATGTCGCGGTCGCGCTAAGGAAATCTGGAGAACTTTAGCGGAGCAAAATGCACTAGTAAACATTCGGACCTTCCCAGCTCTCGAATTTGACCTCTACATCAACAGCTTCATCTCGCATACTCGAGATCCTCATAGACAATCCGCAAACATGTCGAGCCCGAATCCGCAGGAGGCATGGAGGCAGCTCACCAAGATGGCACAGCGAGTTGGTGGTAGTGGTGGAGGTGGCGGACCGAACCCAAGGGGTCTCATGGGTGGAATCACATCAGTGATTGTCCTTGGAACAATCTGGACGGTGGGAAGCAATTCGCTTTTCAACGTTGATGGTGGTCACCGAGCTATCAAATATACGAGGGTTGGAGGTGTAAAGAAGGAGATCTACTCTGAAGGTATGGAACCCGCGAAGCCGTGTTTTCAAGCTCCCGCAGCAACTGACACATTTTTCCTTGACAGGTACCCATCTCCGGATCCCATGGTTCGAGACACCTATAGACTATGATGTCCGCGCGAAGCCACGCAATGTTGCTTCCCTCACTGGTACGAAGGATTTACAGATGGTCAACATTACATGCCGTGTCCTCTCCAGACCAAGAGTCGATGCTCTCCCCCAAATATACCGAACATTAGGCACGGATTATGATGAGCGAGTTCTGCCCTCGATTGTTAATGAGGTCTTGAAGAGTGTGGTTGCGCAGTTCAATGCCAGTCAGTTGATTACGCAGCGTGAGAATGTTGCGAGACTGGTCAGAGAGAATTTGTCCAAGCGTGCGGCGAGATTCAACATCATGCTTGATGATGTTTCTCTGACGGTATGTGGAATTTTAAAGCTCAAGCTTGAAATTGCTGACATTTTCTAGCACCTTGCATTCTCCCCCGAATTTACCGCAGCTGTCGAAGCCAAGCAAGTAGCACAGCAAGAAGCCCAGCGAGCCGCATTCGTCGTCGACAAGGCCCGCCAAGAGAAGCAAGCAATGGTTGTCCGAGCCCAGGGTGAGGCACGATCCGCTGAGCTTATTGGAGATGCCATCAAGAAGAGTCGATCATATGTTGATTTGAAGAGAATCGAGAACGCAAGAGCTATTGCACAGATTCTTCAAGAGGCTGGTGGAAAGAACAAGTTGTATTTGGATTCGGAGGGATTGGGTCTCAATGTTACTGAGGGGTATGAGGACAAGACGAAAAAGTAATGGCATAATGTGTGGTGTAAAAGGAACTCTCCACTGTACTTGAGCGACATTGTATTTTATATCAGGAGAGCATTCTACCCAACATGGGTGACTTAAATTGCTTGTGAGCTGTATAGAGGAATCAGACTTCTCTCATCATTGCCTTTCTTTTGCATGTATATGCTATGTCCGTCTGTTCACCGGTACCTGGTCCCGAATGTAGTCGATCTGATGACCCGTCCAGCCTCGCAATTTTCGCCTTCGCGCTCCTGTAGTTCTGTATGTGACCCGCTAGACATCATTACCAGCGAGCAACCGGTGTCAATTCCAATATCGGAAATGATATTAGAAAGTTTTAAAGTTTCTCTGCTATACTGAGTGTCGTAGGAAAAGTACTAGCTCTGGATTAGGATTGCACGTAGTTTAGAAAAAGTCCACTGTATTGCTTCTGGTAAATAGTTACTGTCGAAGCTGAATGTCAATTGTAGTAACAAAAACTTTGTCTTGCTGAAACTGAGGTTCACACGGCAATTGATAATCCTCCGGGAGCGAAAAAGCGGCACTGGCGTTGGGTCGGGAGTGGCGGCGAGTTGGACGGTTCAAAAATCCAAATCGGCAACAATTCCTGCCACTTTTACGACAAACAACACACAACCTCCTCAATTCTGGCCTATCCCAACAAGGCATCTGCAAGACATTTTTGCGGCTTAAACATTTTCACATCTCTCGGTATTCTTGGCCTCCCACTTTCTCGACGTCTTCAAAGTCAAAATTCCGTTGTCTTGAGAAAGTTTGATGTCAGCGCCAAGTGCCAAGACAGCCAAGACATATTCCACCTGCCGAATGAAGAATCACTTCCAGATATCGTCAACTCTTGCGGCGCGAACACCTTCCCCTCACGTCCTGGATCTTTAATAAACAAGTAGCGAATTGCTCGCCCGCTAGAAGGCAACAGACGCGGCGCAGGTAAGCACAGGGGGGAACCATAGCTCTCGGCACGCCTTCTCGGTCCAATTATGATACTGGGATTGCAATATGCGAGACGGAAGATATTGTATTACCTAGACTCGATAACCGTTGGAGCAACCACATCACCCGGCGGGCGAGAGACCAGGCCGCCCTGTACCTGAGCGCGTTTTTGCGGGGATTCCGAAGACCCAAGATGAGCTTCTGGATGCCTTCCTAATGGAACCTGCATGGCGGATATGAATGCTTGTCTTTGTATGGCTAAACCCCTTGACTCAGTTTATTAGGCGGAGGCCGGGGACCGTCCCTATCAAAGGTCTAACCAACAGATACGACCCCGATCTGCATATACCCCTCCAACCTTGCATACAATTTCCGCTTGGCACGGAACCAACATGAGCATCGCTTGCCCAAATTTCCTGGTCCTTGCCCTGGTAGATGGCGAATGGTGTCAGGTCCCACAGCACGCACGTCAAGGTTGCAGCTTTCTCGGGTCCATTTAATATCGAGTATAAGTAAGCTCTTTCCCACGTTGTGCAGACCCCGCAAGTGCTTCGTCTGCCTTCTCTCTTGCTCAATTGCTTGCTCTGTTTCCTTCCCTTTAGAATTCTTCAAGGAAATAGGCCTTCAAGATGGTGGCAATTATGCGGTCACCACTCTCCCTCGTCACTCTCCTGCTCTCGAGCGTCCTCAGTGTGAATGCTGCTTCCAATGCCACTTCAGGTACTTTCACCCCGGAAGCTATGCTGAGTGCCCCGCGACGAGGGGCAGCTCTGCCTAACGCGGATGGAACGTTGGCGTTGTACACTTCTACGACTTGGAACTTCACTACCCACAAGCGCAAATATGCCCTCTCGGTCAAGAATTTGTCAAATGGAACATCGTGGCTGTTTAGCAACTCTAGTGCAGTTAGCAATGCCCAGTGGCTCGGAAATGGAACTACTATTCTATGGCTTGTTGGGGAGGACGATGGATCTACAACTTTTGCCATTGGCGATGCTACCAAGCCACAAGCAAAGTGAGCACCTCCTAGAATCTCCTTTCGTAGAATGAGCCCGCAAATCTTCTAGCCTCAGTTCAACCCAATTCCAGCCCGCCACTCTTTTGAGATGAGTATGCTAACTTTCACAGGCCCATCACAGCAGGATCCGTTCCAGGTGCTATTGACGGCGTGAAGACTGTCGAGCTTGGGAGCGGCTCATGGGGACTGGCCTTCATGGGCACAGCGGCTCCTAACGGATCTCTTTACAACTCCGAGAATGCTGCCGATCCAGTCTCGACGGGCCGCATGTACACCCAAATATTTGTTAGACATTGGGATACATGTAAGCTGCTGCAGTCATAGAACGATATGGTAAGTAATACTGATACTTTACAGACCTCACACCTGAGAGAAACAGCATCTGGTATACTACTTTGTCAACCGTTTCGAATGGCACTACAGGCTACAAACTCGGCGAGCCGATCAATGCTCTGAACGGCACTGGTCTTGAATCACCCGTTCCACCTTTTGGAGGCACAGACAAGTATATACATTCTCCATTTTGCAAAGATCGGCGCTAACAAGTAACAGCTACGATATTTCAGCTGCAGGTATTGCATTTGTCGCAAAGGACCCCACACTTAACCCGGCTACAACCACCAAGTCCGATGTGTATGTCCTGCCCCTCAAGACGTTCACCGAGCCCGCACCAAAGCCACAAGTCATCACTACACCTGGACTTGAAGGTGCCTCTGCTGCGCCGGCCTTCGGTCCATCTGGCAAGGCGCTTGTATTCTCTCGCATGAAGGGAATCAACTATGAAAGCGACAAGAACCGTTTGTTAATGGTTCCCGATGTCACCGCAGGCCTAGAGGCATCCGAATTCTATGCTACCGAGGATGGTGTCGGAAGCTGGGATCGCTCGGCTTCCACCACCTGGTGGAGCGTGGACGGAAAGACTCTGTACATTCAAGCTGAGGACTTCGCCCGCGTTCGATTGTTCAGCGTCGCTGCGGATGCTTCAACCACGGAGTACCCCAAATTGATCGTCGCCGAGGGAGGCGTCTCGGATGTGCACGCGTTGGACAGCGGCAAGCTTCTCGTCACCACAACCAGCTTTCTCGATAACTCCATTTACTCCTGGGTCGACCCAGTTGAATCCGCCAAGACGAATGCCACCAGCGGTATCACGTTGATTGACGCAAACTTGAAGCTCGGGGCTCCTTGGGGACTTTCCCGCAGCCAGATCTCTGAAATCTACTATCCAGGTGACCATGATGTCCTGCTCCAAGCCTGGGTAATCAAACCCTCCAACTTCGTCGAAGGCAAGAAATACCCCCTCGCATTCTACATTCACGGCGGTCCCCAGGGCGCAACCGAAGACGTCTGGTCCACCCGCTGGAACATGATGGTCTTCGCCGAACAAGGCTACGTCGTCGTAGCCTTCAACCCAACGGGTTCCACCGGCTTCGGGCAAGATCTCACAGATGGCATCCAAAACCAATGGGGTGGTCGTCCCTACAACGACTTAGTCAAGGGCTGGGAGTACATTGAGGAAAACCTTGACTTCGTCGACACAGACCGCGCCATCGCGCTCGGCGCTTCCTTTGGTGGATATATGACATTCTGGATCCAGGGCCAAGCGCTAGGCCGCAAATTCAAAGCCATCTTCTCGCACGACGGCTCCTTCAACACCCTTTCCCAATACGCCTCCGAAGAACTCTGGTTCATGCAACACGACTTCAACGGCACCCTCTGGGACAACTTCGACAACTTTGCGCGCTGGAACCCAGCCGCTAACACGAAGAACTGGTCTACGCCCCACCTCATCGTCCACAACGAACTCGATTACCGCCTCCCCATCGCGGAGGGACTGGCTGCTTTTAACGTGTTGCAAGCGAAGGGTGTCCCGAGTAAATTCTTGAGCTTCCCGGATGAGAATCACTGGGTGTTGAAGCCGGAGAATTCGCTGGTGTGGCATAAGGCTGTTCTGGATTGGTTGAATTCCTATGTGGGATTGCCGAAGTATGCGCAGCCTGGAGATGAGGTTTATGAGGCTACGCTTATGAATGGTCCGCCTATATTTTAGGTGTCGGGAAGAGGGATATGAGATATGAAAAGTTATGATTGGTAATACTTAAATATAATGACAGTTTTGCTACAGTCCTGAGCTCTTGTGATCGGTACGTGGGTGCTGTGTGTGAGATGCGCTGGGTTTATATTTCGCGGAGGAGATGGAGAGTGCTTTTATCATGCAAGTTGGCAAGTACATCCTGACACCAGCCAATGGCGATAGCGTGTACTAACACCAGGTGTGCGTATTCCCTATATTGTCATCTCAAAAATCCTACAATTCACAAACATCTTCGTATCTCGTTCTCCTTCCCGGTGGAGACGAAAGACAGTTGTCAAGGCCCCTCCTACAGTCAAGTGACTCTTTGCTATCATTTCAACACCATTTCCTCTTATTCACCTCCGTCCCAAACTCAATTTAAACCTCTCGCTGCGTTTCCCTAGAAAGAACAATTCCATAGCTCCTTCACCCGTCCGACGGAGCGAAGCACTCTCCATATAAGTGGCAATTCTTACGGAAGCTGGGATACGAAGATTCGAAAGTTAATCGTGAGAAGGAAGGGTTTTATACTTATTCCCCTGCGTTTACTTAGTTCATGTTTCGCACTTTCGGGCTGAGATTATGGCTTCGAGGGGGGTTTTCTATTTATATGTTATGTTGGAGAAACGATGATGACTCTCTATACATATGGGATTAAGAGGATGAGGAGAAGTTGATGTGGAAACCGCGGGGTATTTTATGCTGCAGGGACTTCTCGCGCGTGTTTTGGTTTTGTTTTCTCGTGATATGATCTCGTTCTGAACTTTTGCTCATTAAAAAGAGGAGGGGTTGATTACTGTGAAGTAAACTTTGTTGTCATTCCAACCTTTGCCTCGTCATTACGTCACCTGAGTGAGTTCATATCCTTCATCACCGCTTCTTGGAAGATCAGATATTGGGACTTGAGGTAAAGATCGGGTATAGTCCCGCATCACTGCTTCCGCATTTCAATTTCTCGATGTAATCTGTGACTCTCTTATGTGGGGTGGGTCTTGGGTGGTGGGGTATTATTTATAGCCTCAAGACGGATCAATTGAATGTTATTCTTAGTAAGTCTCAAGATTTCAATGAGAGGAAGGCAGGAGCAATGTTTAGCGGCAAGGTCATATATAAGACTCCGAATTTGAGAGCTTGGAACTCTCCAAGGCATTTTTGACATCAAGGATAAAATCCAACAGATGGAAGGATTCAAGTGACGCCGATTCCACAGCCTGTCACCCCGAGGTTAAAAGTGATGCTTTTTTCTACTGTTTTTCCATTTTCAGGATCATTCCCATATGTGTTTCTTCAGAATTGAATTTGCTTTGGGAAGTTATTTGCTGTCATTTCAATATCCGGGTTTCGAAATTCGGAACGGAGGGAACAAATCACCTTCGCTTTTCAAGATATTTCTCGTGTTTTGGAACAGTTCGGGAGTCATTACGAACCACAGGGCACCCGAACATAACCCTTGTCCGTGTCCCAGAGTGTACCAGTCGCTGTCTTGGTCATTTACTTTCGGGAAGTGGGAAATCTTGCACTTTTCCAATGCCTAAAGCTCACTTTAGGGGTGGGGTTCTTGAAAAAGCGGCGGGGTGAATGTCGACGATCTGGGGTAGCTTCAAGCCTTGCTGAAGGTATAATTTCACTGGTTCTCCTGGTCTGACTTTAGCATCCCCCAAAAATATGCCAGATTATCCACATATAGCTCTTAGAAGAGAGCTCTGTATCAGCTTGATATACGGTTTATCGGGGTTGCGTTGTTCGTGTGGGGGCTCGACTTGGAGAATAAGCTGTTGATTTGGAGAGAAGCTGTTGTCAAGTTGATATTCACTGTCATTTCATATCCAAGTTCTGAGCTGCATTTTCCATTTCTACCACGAGTAGAGTCTTACTTCCCATTGTCGGCTAGTTTGTATACCAAGAGTACTCGGAGAATTGAGGGGGGCTACACACCAGCTCCATCCCTGCGTCTGCCCATGTTTCTGATTTTCCCGGAGATTGATCCTGAACATGCATGCATGGGTTGGGTCTTATAGCTCTAACCTAATAGATGTGCAACAAAAATGAAGGAGACAGCAGCATGCAAGTTCAAAGATTCACTTGTTCACTGGTGGCCAAACCGCACTGCATCATCTCAACACCGGCAACCATGTGCTTTCTTCGGGGTCAGCATCCTGAAAATCATCATCAACCCAAATCTCTCTCAAGTTCAGCCACCCAGCCGCCCTAAACCATTTGTATGCCCACCCTTTAAAATGCAAATGCTGATCCCGATACCTCTCTATCCCCCAAACTCTTACAGGAGCCCCTTTAGCACCCCCAAGGCCCAGCCTCCGAATACGATTAACATCATCCGGCGCAAACATACTCAACAGCCGTAACGGTTCCAGAGGCCAATCATTTGGCATATCATTCTGCCATAGAACATCAAGCATAATCAAGTCGCGTTCAAAGTTGACCCATACCCCTTTCTCACGTAGACAGTGGTTTCCCCAGAAGTCTTTATCTCCATCATGTCCGTCAGGAATGCGGTGTATGTCACCTTTGAAGGCAAGAACATATCCTTTTCGCAATGCTCCGTCTCTGCTTTCCTTGCAGACGAGTAGAGCTGCTGGAGGCGCCGGGCCCGCGTAGTCAAGCGAGCGAGTTGCGTTGAATTGTGAGTATATGTGACCCTTGTGACGTGTCTGGCCATATCATGTCAAGTTGTGGAGGAGAAGACTGCGGTTCGTCGGGGGCTGATTGAGATGGGGCGGTGGAAGTGCCATGGGGCTTGGCTGGCACCGTTGAAGTGGAAGTGCTGTCGTAAGGAATAGACTTCAGAGGAGAGCGCCGCCGGTGTGGATGCAGGAAATGGACTTCGGGTCTGAATGACTCCTCCCAGATCTGCGAGCGAATTTCATAAGGTAGCCTGTTGAATAATGGGAATGAAGTAGGCACTTGTTTGCTTGTGGAAGTGCCCATGCTGAATATCAGAGTTGATTTCCAGGTTGCAATAGGTGATGCGACCTCCTGACGAGAATTCAAACTTGAGGTTCTGAGATGTCTTAAAATGCGAGGGACATTACGTAAGTTGGTCATTTCAATGTCTCAGAGGATATTGATCCCTGCCTGATTAGGTGCAATGTCAAATCTCCAAAGTGCACATTGAGAAACGCGTACTTCTTTGAATTCCAGTCCGTATTTGGATGTAGGATACACATTAGAACGAGGGGGCTCTGGTGTTGCCCCTCTTTACCCCGCTTCCCCTTTTCTAAGCGAGCAAGGTCAGAGCGTCTTCTCAATCGAGAGGAACTGATTGAGATGGCCCTACAATGGAGAGTCTTCATAGAAATTGCGAGGCTTGTCCGTATCCCTGCTTCAATTTCGGTCCCTTCTGTTAAGCTTGACAATATGCTTTAGGTCAGAACGATTAATCTCTATCTCGGACGAGCCTCCAGCGGAGCAATCCCAATCTCAATAACTTTCCAAGCGACGCCAGTGTCAATTGTTACAAGTATGAGACTATATAGGAGATAGAATGACGCGTTCCGAGATGTCGTTACTGCGCATCTCCAAAACCCAGATACCAAGCGTACCAGCAAGCGAGAAATAGCTGCCCCCATTTGTACCTGGGTTTTCGAGACCAGAAGGGGGGGTTCTGAGGTCCGGTCCCATGCTTTTTCTTGCCGTACAAAATTTCAGAGGACTCCAAGGAAGGATCAAAAGGCATTCCATTTGTGAGGTAGTGGGGCGTGTATTCGTTGTATGACTGCGTAGAATTGAAAATTAGTTTCATGTCGAATAATCAGCTGGACAATATCACAACAACAATCTGGAATTGAAGAAGAGAAAGTTTCCCATAAGTGATCTAGTTATGTGTCTGAGATGAGATGAACCTGTCAAAGGCAGCTAAGTACAAGAGAGAATCCACTTACGGAACCCATCCAGCATACACCATCCTCACATTGTACACCACCAATATCCGTCTGATTATACCTCAGGCGTAACTTCTCTGGGTTCGTCGTTGAGTTCGTCGTTACAAACTCATAACAAAAGCCGTCCGTACGACAAATACGACGAAATTTTATAACTTCCGGATATTCTGTCGTTGACTTTGTATCACACCGACCTTCGGGTTCAATACATTCGGCATCATCCGACGTGTTGGCTCGTACTGGTAAGACGGTTACTGAGGCCACTGCAAGTAAAATATAAAGTAATGTGCACGAAGTAAATATTGTAAAAGCGTACATAACTTAGATGAAGTAGTTCGGCGTCTAAAAAATCTCGAGGGTTGTGTAGAAACAAAACGTATCCACTTGGCAGACAAGGCAAAGATATATTGGGAACTCACTAACATGTACTTTCGCACACGATCCCTATCGCAAGGGTTTCTGTCAGCCTTGTGCCCGGGCACGACAGCGGTGACTCCTCAACGACAGTCGCCGGTGTGACAATCCTTCGCAAGCGAGTGTTGGTCCTCGGGTTGGTCACTTTTAGATAAATTCAGGCGGTCGCACACGAGATAAAATTACTGCACATGATCCTTAATGAGCCCTTGAGCCTCCTGCAATCTATGTTGCACCGCCTAGACATGCAACATCACAGGGGAATCTGAAATGTGGGGACAAAATAAGCTTCGGCTGCATTTTCATTTGCTTCTTTACCGCCGTTATGTATACCGGCGGCAACTTTGAATTCCTCGGATATGGGTATCAGCCTCATCCTGCAGCCGCTGTGCCCTACTCCGACATGCCTGCCGAGTAAGCCGAATCTCGGTTCCTTGCGAAATGATTCATGCCATCGACGGTGGCTATCACCATGTTGAGGATTGCAGAAGCTGACTTGGTGATATCTTGCTGAGGCTTAGGTTAGAGGTAGTCTTGGTTTGACCGGCTTATAGCCGCTTTAATTAATTTCGGATTCAACATCCCCTGAGATACTGGCAAAAAGCTCAGTGACTTCATCCCGCAAGACGCGAATCGGTCCCAAACGGGGCTCCACAGCGCTTCCTCTTGATGCCGAAGCCTGGAACTTCGTTCAGACTTCATTCCGCGAGGAGAAGGTCTCTGCCCCATCCTGCTAGGTTGTTGTAATTCCGTGTAACATTTTCCTGTTCCCTCAACATATCTCAGCCCCACCTAGACTTTTCCACCCCGTGACCGTTCGCAAGCTCCATGAATAACCTCCCGCCATCAGAGCCTTCATCCAAGGGCGGGCTAATGATCATGCTACTGCGCGTTACACCAGAAGCTCCATCCGAATCCTCAACCAGTGCTGGACTAATGACAAGACTGCTGCGCGTTGCTCTCGAGGTTCCATCCAATTCTACGATCTCCGCCAAAACTTGAGCTTCTTGTCGATTCCGCTCTTCCCTCCATCGCTGAATCTCCTGAAGTTGAGAAGCTGTGATTTCATTCCCATGTAATTCCACCCGTTCCTTCTCTCCAACCCGCGACATCCGGACTTTTGAGATCCCAGATAGTTCCGCTCTTCCAATTTTGAGCAGGTTCATCAGGGGGACCGCCCACGGACTCGTGTTACTGTGTAGTTCCGATTTCTCCACAGATACTTCTGATCCTGGGGATGCTAGTGGTTTTGGTCCTGGCCATTCATGCCGCTCTTCTGCTCCCAGGGCTGCTGAAGCTGAAGCTGCAGCTTTTGCTATTTGGCGTTTCCTTATCCACCAGAATAATGCGCCAAGTAGAATCAGCCCCAAGATAATTGCCGCTATGGCTATGCCGATTTTGAATCCTGCTGATGAACCCTTTCGAGTTTCTTTACCTGCGGTAGGTGGTGGAGACGAGGATGATGCTGGGAGGGAATTTGATAATAGGGTCGTAACCAATATTGAGTTTATTGTCGTAGCTACCGGTGTCTGTGATGATTCTGATGACGACTGTGCTGAAGATAAAGATTTCTCTGAACTAATTGTGGTAGAACCGCTCGCCGTCGCGGTGGGACCAGGATCTGACGATTGGCTTGATTCTGCAGCTTGAGGAGGTGAGCTGCTTGGTGGAGGAGTGCTACTCGGCGAGCTCACCGGTGTGCTGGATACCTGGACTGGACTTTGTGTACTTGGTGGTGGTGTGAATGTCACAGTTGCTGGGGGCACTGTGACGGAGCTCACTTGGGGCGACGAAACAGGAATGACTTGGGGCGTTGAAGAAGGGCTGCTTCCTTGACTATTTGCTTGAATTGGCAACTGATGACTCCCGGGAACGGGCAGTATCAAGCTGCTTCCACCTCCGCAACACGCATTATTACTTAAACCACAGCACCACTTTGCCGATGTCAAATCTTTAAAATTATTACATGGTGTTAAAAAAGGCTGTTGACCACCTGACTGTGCACGAACAAAGTTAGTTTTTCGTAATATAATTAAGACACTGCGAACTAGCACTCGAAAACTCACCGAACATTGACCCAGACAGACGGGGCTAGACCATGTACTATCTGTACATGAATCTACCCAGTAGGAACCATGCAATGGATCTGGATCCGAGGAGCTTTTTTGACAAACCCCATTTGATAGGCATGAGGCTGAAGACCCCGAGTCACAGCATACTGATGCTGCCCCGGGTGTAGGATCGCAAGGCGTGGCAGACGAATCGACAGTTCCATCGCGACGAAAGCATGTTGCGCCGGTTCTCTGAATCGCCAAGTTGAAGAGGATAATTAATATAGGGATCGGCAGAACCATTTCGAAGAATCTTCAATGGCTGTAACATCCAGAAAAATAAGCTTCGACAGCTAGCTTTTTGTAAAAGGACAAAATGAATAGCTCATGGCAGGGGTTGACATGTTCTTGGCATCCTTCAAAGCTGAAGGCGCTCTTGCGGGGTTAATGCTGAGCATTTTACTCGTCGATCAAACTGCACATGCGGGTCGAAGGACAAGAAGATCTGGACTGTGGTCGTTGGAGTGCGCATACTGCTCCTCATGATTCCTTTGAAACCGGATCTGTACCAAACTTTCTTGTGCGAGTCGCTCTCAACTTTTATGCACCAAAAGGCTGTTTCGAATATAGCGGAGGATGTGCGCCACCCCGAAGAACTCATGGGTATTTTAGTTTGGGAATATCGCGGCCACAGTCGTGGGGCGCAAAAGGGGGCTGAGGCTCCTCTTGTCACACCGCATGAACCCATAGCCAACTATGAAGGATGGAGAAATCGTCACGTGCCGCTTTGACCGGCGCATGAGATGAGATGAGATGCCGCCACGATAGTTGGAGCTGTTGAAAAAGACTGAAGGCTAGGAAACACAGAACCAAAATTGCGATATTTTTTCAAGGTGGAATTCTCAGTTGCACTTGCAAGTTGACACATTGTCGGCGCCAAACTCGTCACAGTCGGTTCCCCTTCGCGATCCTGCGGCAGGAAGCGAGGGTTACACTGCAGCCCTCACGATCCAAATTCCCACAGGATCAGCAGCCTACCAAGAGGCCAGCGATGAGATGTCTGCAACGACTTCTAATAATATGTATAGTAATCTTTTCTCGCTGGCGGGATGACTGAGCGCTTAATCTACTTCATTGACAGTTTTTAACAACAAGGCCAGTGGCAAAAGGCTCACTTGAGGCACAGGTGATGATGCTCGGCGAGTCCGAAGTGAGGAGAATCGGCTCTGGGAGCCCCAGGTCAACGTCAATCAATCATCTTTAGCCCATGGTCGAGCAATTGCTGGTGAGGCCTCAGTGTGAGGCAGGAAAAGTGCTGTATGTGGTATTTCATCACGGAATAGGACATGGAACAGGTATGGGTTGGCGTGTATTTGGATTTAGCTCGCAATTGAACTTGTCTTCTTCACTTGTCATTCTGGACTCACTTCAGTAAACATATCGGAAGTTCGGATTCTCTCGATCCGTCAAGTCGTCGAATGCATGCACCATCTGCTTGTCGACAACACCGGTCGCCCCGGCAGCAGCAAGTTCTGCCTGCAGCCTATCTTTCTTCGCATTCTGTGCCTTCAGGTAGAAGCGCAGGAAAAGAAGTACTATGACAAGAAGGACATAGCAGCCCATGTGGGTGGAAAAGGCAATTATGTATCGAGGTGAGTCCCAGGCGAGAAAGACTTGCGGACCTGTTATGAAACAATTAGCATGGTGTTCGTGAAATTAAGAAGTGGGACTAACCAATGGCATTGCCAGTTGCCCACGCGATGAAATTTGCCGCGACCACAACTGTCTTCTTAGTCTGCCCGGCGATGTTCCTCGAGATCATACTCATTGCCAGTGTTTGCGCCGCCCAGAAACTCAAGACAAGGTAGTATGAAAAGAGAAGGCCAGCTTGGGTAGCTCGGTTGGTGTTCTTTACGGTCATCAGCACGATGGTACCGATGAAAGACCTGATGTAGCATCATCAATTAATGTCAACAGGGAGATAGGCAAGGGGAAAGCTTACGGTGCGACATAAATGCCCATCACGAGTGTGTTTTGTCTAGTTCTCTGGACAAGCCAGGTGCTGCTTAGCAGAACGAGAATGATGTACGCGCCCAAGACCATCGCCAGTAGCTGGGTCTGGAGGGTAGTGAAGTGGAATCCTTTGATGATGATATTTGCAAAAGCGCCAAGTCCACTTGTTGGCAATGTGGTGCAAATCGCAATCAAACAATAGCACCACATTTGAGGGTCCAGAAACGCCTCCCACATTTGTTCTCTTCTGAATGTTTTGTTCTGCATACCAGTTTGATTGCTTCGAACCCGCTCGACCAGCAGAATCTTGTCGCGTTCGGTGAAGCATTTTGCGCGCATGGGGCTGTCTGGCATCCAGATCAAAACGAAGACACCCCAGAGAACAGAGAAGGCACCATATCCTATAAATATAGCTTGCCATGACTTGATTGGTGACGGCGGACTTTTGATGAGCGTGAAGCAGTAGGCAAGTAACCCTCCAACAATTTGCTGCATACCGTTCATCATGTACCAGTAAGAAACTGTAGCGGCCTGCTCCTCACGCTTATACCACATGGAACTCAAATAGACGAAAGCCGGCTGGCAGACTGCTTCAAATATTCCCAAAAGAGTACGAAGAATGACAAGCGCGGTGAAGTTTTTAGCAACGGAATGCAGCGCCAGTGTTGTGCCCCAGAGAATGATTGACACTCCTAGATACTTGGCGATCGGAATTCGCTGAATGAGCCAATTTGTGGGGTACTCGACAATAAGAACCGCGATGTAAATACATGTCGTCAACCATGAGAACTCTTGCCCTTTCAGATGAGTATCTTTGGGGAGTTCCATGATGCTTGCGAAGCTCATAGTACCCTTATCCAAAGCTTGCAAAAAATATGTGAAGACCATGATGCTCAAGACGCGCTTATCGATTCTCCGTTTAAGTCGTGAATTCTCCTCGTGCGGAATGTTGATGCCCACATCAGAAGCATACTTGGCGACTTCTTTGTCCACTCGATTGAAATCCATATGGTCTTTCTTGATAGTGTCATTGTCCTCGTGCTCTGCGTGAACAGCAGGTGCGATTTCGGGATCGACACCTTTTCTACTCAAGTCAACATATGGAGGTGGCGGGTTTGTCGTTGAAATCTTTTCGTCGGCCATAATGCGTTGTGGTGGCTAGGGCCCGTGGTAGAGGAAGGTGAGAGGACAAGGAAGCGCGAGACGAATGGAGCGAATCCGATAGCAATATATAAAGGTTTGGGAAGCAGGTCTGATTTTGCATAATATCCTCATGGGGTCAGACCCCAGAAAGTCCCTCCGCAGATTTCCCCAACCTCGCGTCTCGGATCATTTCAACTCATGGGAAAGCGCCTTCAGATGCGCGATAAGATCCACTCTCTTTTGCGGTGAACCAAATGGCTGGGGCTTGGCAGGAGACTAGCAAATATTAGGGTTGTGGAGTAGAGGGATTTCCAGGGACAAGGTCAGGGTCTTTCGCTCGCGGGGTTCAGACATGAGACGCCTTTATTGGACCATTATCATACTTTGGCGGGGATAGCACTTTTGAGGCTACTCCTGGGGATTAGACCCATGTGCCAAGGACAAGATACAAAAGCGTTCGCTACCTCGGTAGACTTACGACCGAAGCTATTGCCATGATTCCCGCCAAATGAATCCACGAATCAGCATGTATCGGAAGGTGGGATGATCCACCAATCCCAACATATCAAGACAGAAAAAGTATTGCAGGTCCAGTAAAAGTCAAGATCGCAAAGGAAAACGAGTCGAACATAGCAAAAACAAGAGCTAAAGCAAGAAACAATGCCGCAGATTGCTTATAACGTCGCATCAGAGGACGTCCATAAGACTATCAAATCATTAATTCATCAACTTGTCAATATCAAAGATGAAACCGGGGAATTTCTTCTTAAACTAGAAGATGGCCGAGTTATTGATACGAAAGGCTGGAGCGGTTGGGAATGGACTCATGGGATTGGCCTCTATGGATTATGGAAATACCACACATTGACGGGTTCATCTGAGGCACTTGTCATCATTGAACAATGGTTTGCAGCTCGATTCGAAGAAGGAGGTACCACTAAGAATATAAACACAGTAGCGTAAGTCGGTTATTATACAATGAACATTGAAATCCCGCTGACTCTTTACTCACTAGAGCTATGCTGACGCTTGCATATGTGTACGCGAAATCTGGCAACCAGACCTACCTACCATGGCTTGAAAGCTGGGCAGATTGGGCCATGTATGAGCTTCCTCGGACAAAGTACGGCGGAATGTCTCATATGACATACAACTCCCTCAATTCCCAGGAACTCTGGGACGACACGCTCATGATGACCGTTCTCCCGCTGGCCAAGATTGGGAAATTGCTGAACCGGCCGCATTATGTTGAAGAAGCAAAGCGGCAGTTTCTTCTCCATATCAAGTATTTATTCGATACCAAGACCGGGTTATTCTATCATGGATGGACTTTCGCACATGGAGGACATAATTTTGCGGCGGCGCTTTGGGCGCGAGGGAACTCGTGGCTGACAATCGTTATACCAGAAATCCTAGAGCTTCTCGATCTGCCAGAAAATGATGCATTTCGTATCCATCTCATCGACACGTTGGAAGCTCAATGCCGGGCCCTTATCTTATATCAGGAGCCAGGTGGGCTCTGGCGAACACTGCTAGACCAGCCTTTGGAGGAAGGCTCGTACGTCGAGAGCTCGGCAGCAGCAGGATTCGCGTACGGCATGCTGAAAGCTTTGCGTATGAGGTATATTCGAGGAGAGGAGTTTCGAGAGTCAGCATTGAAGGCAATCAAGGCGGTTCTAGGTAAGGTCAACGAGGACGGGGAATTGATGGACGTGAGTTTTGGCACGGCAATGGGCCACACCTTACAGCATTATAAGGACATAGATCGTACAAGTATGCCTTACGGACAGGCGATGGCCATTATGGCCTTAGGGGAGTTTTTGAGAGTATTCATTTAAAATAAGATGCACACGAGTTTGAGCCAGCCACCCGAGAGACGCGTTTGTTTCAAGATTCCGCTTAGTCAGACGTCTCTCAAAAATCTTTCCCTCTTCTGCGCCCGTTCCCAATCTGCATACAAACCTCAAGTGAGAAGTATCAACAGATTAAGCAGCCCATGAGAATGTGAAGTACGTTGGGTCGCTTGATTGTCTCTTTGGGCGAGAATCTGCGGAGGGCGCACCTTCCCTAGCCAGAAGCAGCGCCTCGAATCTTAATCATGACCACCTATCTTCCATTTTCTTCAAGCAAGTTGCTTTGGCCGGACGAAGGCTCAGATCCCATCTACGAGGCAAATTAAATGCAGCAAGTCATAACGTCTCCCTTTGAAGTGAGTCCAGCTTTGACACCAAACTGGCCGCGAATTATGGTGCTGTTGTCCTCCTAGCGGTAGAGTCAAATGCTGAATCAAACTTTTCGGCTGCAGAGGTCAAGAGCACATCATTAGAATCGAAGCACCTATATGACTCTGTTTGCGATATCCAGAAACTTTGTTGAAATGCTGTCGTTCACCATTTTGTGTATACTGTCTCTCTTGCGCCGGGTCCAATTGAAGCCGCTGTCAGTTTGACCAAGAGTATGACTCCGTGTTGGTGATTTGAGGGAATAATTATCTGTTCTGCATTGAGATTCACAAGTATTGGAATCACAATGAGAAGATATTTAACGCGAAAAAGTTTTCAGAGCGTCATCTACTTGTCTCAAAACGTCAAACATCCACGATATATCACAGCTGTCAGTATTCTCATATCGAAAGTCAAAATTTGGTATCCAGCCTAACAATGGCGTCGAATCAGGCTATAAAATCTTCATCTCAACCCAGAGAGGGATCGCGTCCAGATATCGGCCTATAGAAGGCCACGAAGTTTTTGATATCTCATTACGAAAGGATTCTTTGTGGAGTTCCGAAGACTAGTAATCAGAAGCTTCAAGAATTTCCACAATTCGCCAGGTTGCCCGAAGAGTTGCAACTCATTATCTGGCAATTTGCCTGCCTCCTTCCACAAGTTGTCAGGCTCGGAGAAGCCACTCGCGTCAAACTTGGGCCATTCGGCAAGACAGTTTATTACCTTCGGAAGGTTGTAAACTACTCTGGAGTCCATCCACTACTCCTCGAAACTTTTAAGTCTCGACAAGTGGCTTTGGATACTTTAGGAGAAGGGTTTTCGGTCGATTTTGTTCCTCTATCTGGTGCTAGCATCCGAACCTGCTATACCATCCGCTTCAGACCCCACGAGGACACCGTATACGTCTCGGACGTTTGGACTTTGGATATGTTGTCTCGATATTATCACATTTGCCCCAAAAGCAGCCCCTTGTCTGGCTCAGGCCTGGCAGTAATAAAGTCCCTAGCATTGGAAGGCCTGGGCCTACCCAACAATCTTCGAACGGCTTGGGGCGCCCTTGGAAGAGGTCGCCACTTCGAGCCCGTGGAGGACTTTTTGTGCTCAATGATAGATCTTATAGCACTGGAAGAACTTATTCTCATCGCTCCGACTATCCAGAAAGAAGTAATAACCCGCAATCTCAGGGGCAAACCAGTCCGAAAATTGGTCACGTTGCCCGAAAAAGAACAAAAGGAACAACTCATTGACTTGCTGAAATTTGTTGCTGGGAAGCTGAGGGAAGCCATGGAGCAGAATCGTCTTTTTGGGAGGAGAAGAACTACGAGCCCTGAGTCCATTTCGGACTGTTGGTGAAACCCGATCATCACAATTATGACTAGGGGGCAGTTGAAAACACGTTTCAACGAATCATGATGAAAGTTTTTGGAATTTCAGATTTTCTATTGTTGGCTAGCCATTTTGAGCCCCTCCATCCGCAGATCTTCTTCTTGTAACCCAATGAAATACGTTTCTAACCTTCATCGAGCGCCTTGTGCATGTGTAATGGTGAAGATTGCAGCAACTTGATTTTCTTTCTATGCTATGACTCTCAGAGGGTGTTGCTGAAAATCATCGTTGTGCCTTCATTAAGTGGCGCTTCACCGATCTTTTCTTCAAGCAAGTTTTTTTTGGCAGGACTAAGGAGGAGGCCCTTTCTACGAGTTGGAATAACTCAGCCAGCTATCGTTTGTACCTTGGAAGGTAGTATATCTGGCTTTTGCCCCTGATCGGCTGAAGAGCATTGGGATATAATCCTGCCAACGGTAAAATTTAGAGAGTCAACCGCTAGTAACAGATCACATATGGAACCCCGTTTAGATTGCTGTCAACACTCCTCTGTGAATGTAATTCCCCTTTTGCTGACACGAGGCCAAGTAGGTTGGTGAATTGAATCCCCCTTGGATTGTGACTCCCTTTTCCCCGCGGAATAATCATGGATGCTTTTTAGGATTCACATCGAAAGCTATCATAGTGTCGAAGCATTTAATGCGAATCTTGACCTACCAGAGCTCTGTCTACGCTGTATCGAACATCAACCATCCGAGTCCTTGCTCCAACCACTGAGCTGTTTCAAGGCAACTTGCACCAAGCATCAAATTCCCACATCCAACCCTCGAGATGGCATCCAACCGAATCATAGACTCTCCGTCACCATCCAGAGAAGACTCGAGCAAAAAGATCGACCTGGTCAAGATCAGGCGACTTTTGACATCTCAATACGCAAAGATCATCGATGCTTTTCCGAAGCCGGCGGAGCGCCAGGAGCCTAAGACCTTCCCACAATTCGCTAAGCTACCGGAAGAATTACAGCTCAAGATATGGCACTTCGCTGCGCTGCTTCCTCGAGTCTTCAAACTCGGAATGGCACCCAAAAGCAAGAGATTTAGGAAAGTCACCTCGTACTGGAGCTGGAATATCATCAACTATTCTGGAGTTCATCCCCTCCTTATCACAACGTTCACATCACGACAAATAGCATTACAGACTTTAGGAGACGGCTATTCAGTTGACTTCACTGCTCAAGGCGAAGACCGAACCATTCGCACTTGTTATACCATTCGCTACAATCCTCTAAATGACACGATTTTTGTCTCGAATTTGCTCAGTTTAGATACCTTATCTCGTTGTTATCATATCTCTCCTAAAGCATGCCTTTAAGTCGATCAGGACTGACAGTAGTAAAGTCTCTGGCGTTGGATGATTTCTGGATACCGGCCAATCTTCAACTACTTTCTGTTTCCGATGCCAACCCTTTTCAACTACGATTCGGACGACTTCTCACCGCGGCGATAGATTTTACATCCCTCGAAGAACTTGTTCTGGTTAATCCGACTATCGGAAAAAAGACAATTTCCCACAATTGGCGAACGGGCAAAATAGTACGAAAATATAGTCGCGTGAGCAACGACTTGGACAAATACAGAGAGGAAATCAACAAATTTCTGGCATTTCTTTCCGAAAACCTAAAGGAAAGAATGCAGCAGTATGGCAATTCGAGAAGCAATGTAAATCCTACAGCTATTTCAAGTTGGTGGGAGAATCCGATCATTAAGGTCATGACCAAAGAGAAATTCGAGGCACGCTTCAACCAGCCATGATGAAGATTTTCTCGATACAGATAGTTCATTGTTGACTGCATACGTTGACTAGATCGGATCTATCGCGATTCCTCTTTGTATGAAAATATAACACATCTCATAGTCTTAGCAAATTTGACCTAGGGGCGGCGGGAGAATTTTAGCACTTAGAAAATACACTGGTGTTCTGACGAGCCTTTTCACGTGTCAATTGTGATAATTGTGATTTTGTCTTCATTGTAGGGCCCGCAAGACCATACTGTATACAACTCGTATTCTGAAATAACTGGTCGGCTTGGTAGCCAGCAGCTCTTCGCCCCCCTACCGAAGCTTTTTTTCCTGGTGTAATTTCTTGAATTCCAAGGTTTGACTCTTTCAGTCTCAAATTGGAAGATCAAGATCGTGGAAATATCTATAATAACAAATTTTGAGATTTGGGACTCCTTTCTCCAGAAAGGATTACAGAAGAGATGTGTGAATACAGCCACGGTGATCCCTTTATGATTCACGTCACAAGTGATCGAGAATACCATAAAGTACGAGGCGAGGTTTCATTTCTCAAATTCCGGCATCATCACCCTTTGTAAGCGATAACAGCATCAATACTTTCACTTCCACAGTAATCAGTTGGCATAATCCACGGTATCATCAGACGATGGTGTTGCCCAAAAATTCCAGCTCTGAGTCTCGAAAACGTGCACCAGTGGAGGGGGGAAAATCACAAGCAGCCACACTAGAGCAATCCAGTCTAGTCCGTTCCACTTACAACAGTTTGAAGGGTACATTCCAAAAACACGCAGACCGAGCATCAGGTCGCTTCAGTAAGCTGGGCATCGTATCGAAGTTGAGAGTCCGAAACCCTTCATTGTTTCCACAATTCGCCAAGTTACCGCAGGAGCTGCAGATCAAGATCTGGGAATTTGCCATTCTTCTGCCTCGGCTTATCAAACTGGAGTCCACTGGTGATATGATTCAAAATCGGGCTTATTACAGGGTCATCAACACCAACGGAACCTATCCTCTACTGCTGACTTCATTCCTCTCGCGGCAAACTGCATTGAAAGGCACTGGCAACTTCTATTCGATTGGGTACTACAAACCTTGGGACAGTTTCACTTTACAACCTGCTTACTCGATACATTTCGATTCTGAAAGAGATACGATATGTGTTCCAAATCTTTCCACGTTGATTAATTTTGCATCCTGGTACAATATCTGCCCACATAACCAGCTAAACACCAGAGCGAGAGTCACAGCAGTGAAATCACTAGCCATTGGCGGCGTCGTACTACCCGCAAAAACACCTAAAATCCCCAATATTGACCTCGGGGCACTTCGATGGACCGGCGCAGGCCCCTCATTCTTCATTTCCATACTACGCTATACAGGACTTGAGGAACTCATCTTCATTGAACCGACCATGGAAGGCGGGATGTTCCATAATCGAAGTGCGGCAGCGGAAGCCAAGTACAAGCAAGAAGTTCAGAAATCGTTGACATATATGGCTTGGGTTTTGAAGGCGAACATACAGGACTCTGTGAGCAGAAATGAAGGAGTGGATCGACGGACTTTCGGAAGCCTGGTCCCCATAGTTCTTTCAGATTGGTGGGCCAACCCGAAAATTACGGCGATGAGTAAAGAAGAAGTCAGAGCTCGTTTTGGACAGGCAAAGTTGGTTGGAAGTGGGAGCTCAACGTTCAAGGAGATCCGTCGAAGCAGATCAAAGAGGGACCTCTCCGGTTGACAAGTTGGAGTTGTGTCTGCCAGTTTTCAGGGGAACTGTTAGAGTCAGAGACGTCCCAGAGTTTACCATATGATATTGACCAGTAATGGCAAATTCAAACTCGTTGAAATTCTAATTGCGTTTTACATTCGAGATTCTAGAGTGAAAGTGGGGGTCTTGGCAAAAACCGGTCCGAAATTTTTACCCATATTGAAACCCCCGTTTGAATGCCCAAATATTACAAACGGCAATGCAATTATCTATCTATATCAAACCTTGAGATATTTGATGAGCGCTGACCAATCGAAGGGTCGAAGATCATCCATACCCGCATTCGGCGATGGTGCATTTGTAATCGCTCCGCACAGTTTCGGGAACGGACGAACCTTAAATACGGACGAACATTAAATGCGCATGCCTTTACGAAATACAAGAAAAAGTGAAGCTTCTGACCTTTGAATATCTGCATCATCTTCCAATTGTTCCAAACCCCAAAAAGAAGTTTTTCTAAAATGTCTCCCAAAAAGGTTTTCATGTAAGTCATGAAGCCAGTACTTCCGGCCTTGCCATGAATCTAATCACAGAAACAGCACGGGCGCTACTGGTTATATTGGTGGGAGTGTTTTGGAAAGTGTTGTAAAGGCATATCCAGACTTGGACATTACTGCGCTTCTTCGAACTGTTACTGAGGAGTTCTCGTCGCGATACCCTCAGATACACGTCGTCCAGGGAGATTTTGATGCGTCTGAGGTCATCGAAAAGGCAGCATCCCAGGCAGATATAGTTTTACGTATGTTTCATTATATCTCACAGATTGACGCACGATTAAGCTGACAGTTGTGGAAACGTAGATCTTGGAGACACTGATCACCTTGGTTGTACCAAGGCTATTCTTTCAGGACTTTCAAACAAGACAGAACCGAGCTTTCTGCTGCACCTGACCGGCACTGGCTGCATTTCCGACTTCAAAGAATCGCAGTGGCTAGGAAAGGAGAACCCAAGAATCTGGAACGATGTAACTCACATCAATGAGATTTACAATCTCCCTCAAGAGGCATTCCATCGTGAGGTAGACAAGCTCATCACGGATGCATCTAATGATCTTGTGAAAACGCTCAGTATTGTCCCGCCAGATATATACGGACAAGCGACTGGTGTTGGAAAGCGTACGACTTTCATGGTCCCGGAATATATCAAGATTGTAATGGACAAAAAGAAGGCATTCTATCTTGGAGAGGGCACAAATTTGAGAGCTGTGACGCACATCAACGATGTGGCCAGTTCTTGGGTCTTGCTTCTTGGAGAAGCTCTCAAAGCTGGCGGACGCGCACAATGGGGAAAAGAGGTAGAGATATCTCAAACGCATAACAAGTTTTAAGTATTAACAAAAGGCAGGGCTTTTACTTCGCGGTTGCCGATGAAATTCACTGGAAAGACGCAGCAGAAGCAATCAACAAGATTGGCATTGAGCAAGGATGGCTTCCAGCCGGTAGTAAGCCCGCTTCATATACCGCCGAAGAGGTTGGGAGGTTATGGCCTCAGATGCCATGGTTGGCGCAGTATATCTGGGGATCAAACAGTCGTGCTGAGTCTGCTCGCTTGAAGGCTCTGGGCTGGAAAGTACAGGGGCCAAGTTTCTGGGAGGCTTTGCCGGGGGATGTAGCACATGCGGTGGAAAATCGGCAGTGCGCTATGGGGAAGACGAAGTAATCATAGGTATGCCGCAGTAATCTGCTCAATATTTTTAAGGAGAAATCAACAGGGAAAGAGATACCACGAAAAAGCTATCAGATTCTATGAGAGTACAGGAGTTGAAATACAAATATATCAGCTAGCTCAGCTCGCCAGTAACAATAGTAAAAGCCCTATCCGCACCAGTATGTGTGCCGCAGGTGATGAATTCAACGAGAAGAAAAACAAAAATAGGAAATTTAGAGGAAGGATCAGAATATAGAGCGGGAGAGCGGGGTCCTGGTGGTCCTAAGCGAAACGATTAAACACATTTTTTATGGAAGCTTCAAAGGGAAGAAAGAAAGACCGCAGTCCAGAGACCTCGCATTCTCTGGAATGAACCGAGAAATAAAAAGAGAATCTTCCAAACATCCAAAAATTAAATCCAGCACGCCCCTGAACCCCTATTCACCTTCCCGAAGCCCCTAGACCCAAACCCCCACTAGCGGCCCCCGCCACAAAAAGCGGCATCCTCCCGCAAGGCTGCCTTGCCTTCATCAACCCCACCAAATCACCAATCACCAAACACCAACTCCCACCTCACCTCACCTCAACCTCTCTCCAGCCAAACCCCATACAAACCACCGCAAAGATGCTCATCAAGTACCCCCACCCTCATCTCCCACCTACCATACCGTGCTAATGCGAACACAGAGTCCGAACTCTAACCGGCAAAGAAATCGAGCTGGACATCGAGCCCGATTACAAGGTACTTTTGCCTCCCATTCCCCTCCTCCGCTTTCTTTCCCCATACATGGCATAATACCCTTACTTGTGGATATAAGACTAATGAGTGGGAAACGAAAAATAGGTCAGCCAAATCAAAGAAAAAGTCGAAGAAAAAGAGGGGATTCCGCCCGTGCAGCAGCGGTTGATTTTTGGTGGGAAGCAGATGTAAGACTTACGTCCTCCCGAAGCACACACAACAGAGAAGATAGATTGGAAGAGAGGCTAATGAGGAGATGGAATAGGGCGGATGATAAGACTGCGAAGGAGTATAATCTTGAGGGCGGCGCGACGTTGCATTTGGTGCTTGCGCTGCGTGGGGGATGTTAGGGTGTTTGCCTGTTGTGAGGGGAAGATGACGATGGACGATGGGAAACGGTGATGGGGCAATATGCATGGGAGGTGAGGAGAGGGGAGGGTATGAGATGGGATGATACATGATAACAGCACGATAATGATATGGAGGCATGAATGAGATGATGGCGTTTCTTCGTTATGGCAGAGCTTAGGGAGGCGGATGGAGGGGCAATAGATGAATGGATCTGCTATCCAACTCCTTTCCGCCTTACATCTTTGTGCATTTCTCAAGTGGGTGATGGGGAAAGTGTTGGAAGGGAGGTAGGTTTTGACATGTCATTTCATATTTCTATCTATCTGCCCCAGTCCTAAATGCGATGCAATATATCCTCCATGGTACGCCACGCTCCGCTTAAATCAATCAATCAGATGGTCAGCACATATAAACTATACAATTACAGCTATCTCCGGGGCTTCTTCGCCCCACGGTTGAAGACATCAACTGGTGGCCGTTTCCGCGGCATCATCGGTTTCGCGCCTCCGGGCGCAGGACTGGATGTGCTCGCACGAGGTGGCGGAGACGATGAGAGTTGAGGCCGGGAAGGCCCAGAAGGTTTAGATGTTGACGAAGAAGACGCAACAGGGCGAGGCCGGTTCATATCTTTCGGTGGAGGACGCGATATCGAAGAGGCCGAGAGAGGTCGAGAGGGCCGTTGCGGCTCGTCGTCAAAGAGATCTTCAACCTCTTCGTCGTCGTCGTCGATGAATGAATCCTCATCGGAGGATCCAACCAATGTCTCGTTGCCGGTCATTGTGCTTGAAGCGTCTGGCCTTGAGCCTCCGCCTCCCATGGCAGCCCTTAGTCTCTTTTCTCGCTCCTCCAATGATGGGCCGCTGATTCCCCCGTTGAATTGTCCAACAGTATTTTTCTTCCTGGAAAGAATCCTCAACCCGGGATCAGCAGCTTTCCGATACTCGTTCACCATACCCGCTGGCGCCTTCTGGATCTGCTTCTTATTCCCTACCAACTGACTCGTCGGCGTGGTCAGCTTGCTCCTCATACTGATCTCCCTAGCCTCCCTCCTGGCCCTATTCAGTACACCCTTCCCATCCTTCATCTTCGTCTTGCTCCCTCCTCCCCAGGTAAGACTACTAGGAGGTAACCTCGCAGCCCCCGACTTCTTCCCCAAGGGCACACCTCCATTATTCGCCAACATCCTCGGATCCTTAGGTACCTTCGGCAACGTCCTCAAATCCACAACCTTACTAACCATCGTCTCCTTCTGCTTCTTAATCCCCAACATCGTATTCCTCAAAATCTCCTCATCGCGCTCAATATCCTTGCGCTGCTCTTTCTTATACTTGCAATACACCTCATACCATTTCGTGGGGTTCTTGGGCGCATAGTTCTTGGTGGCCCAGTTGGGGATATCCCGCTTGATGAATGCGCGCCAGAGCTCGGCGTCTTCGCCTTTTATTTGGGGGCAGTTGGTCTCGATTTGGTGTAATTGTTCGGGGGAGTCGATACGCTGCAGGACGGTGCGGATTTTCCAGTACTTGAAGTCTCCTACGTCGGTGAGACCTAGGGTGGTTAGCGGAGGTGAAGCTAGAGGGAGGGAGGAATTTACTTCGGATGTTCTTTATGCATGCCCTTTGGCTGGAGTCGAATAGCGATGGAGCGGGCATTTCGACCGTTGGGGATCAATGCTTTTGCAATCGACGAGGCGGAGGTTTGTCTTTATGCGACTGGGGCTGGGAAATGGACTGAAGTTCGAGGGTGACGTGTCTCCCGCAATTGTGATTCCGCTCGATTGATACCTAAGAAAGTTATAGCGAGCTTTGAATCAAAAGGAAATCAAAATTGAATATGAACATTAAAGGTCAGGTAACATTGTGGATTGTATGGAGGGGAGTCGGGGACAAAGAGCTTGGAAGTTGGGGTCCAGCATTCCAACGAGGCTAGCGCGCGGCTGCATTTCGTAACTTCTCAAGCTCACCTCAACTTCAAAGTAGCACAACCAGCCAACAACCCGAGCACTCACAATGGCCTCATTCCAGCCTCTCGAGCCTCGCGAAGAAGACGAGCTTCACAAATCCCGCCTCCTAAACGTCGAAGAAAAGCCCTTCAAACGAATAACCAAACGTCTCCTCACCCCCGGCTCCCTCGTCTCAACACCTAGCAAACTTCCCACACCACCGCCCGACAGCGCCGACGAAGCAGCAGCCCTCGAAAGCTCCCGGCAAAAACAGCTCGAAGAACGACGCCAATTCCGCGAAGACTTGCTTCTCGATTTCGCCGCGTTCGACAGCAGCATCGCGCGCATCCAATTCCTCTACAACAGCAACGAGCGCGAGCGCGAACGCTACAAAGCTGATAAAGAGCGCATCTTGGAAACGGCGCAGAATGTGAGGGATAGTACGGTGCAGTTGAGGGTTCAGCTTGAAGAGGCGAAGAAGACGCTGGAGCAGAGGAAGCAGTTTGATGTGTTGACGGAGAAGATTACGAAGAATGCGTTGCTGAGACCGCGCGCGGATCAGGAGATTAATTTAAGGAAGTTGGAGGAGGAGTGTAGGGAGTTGGAGAGGGAGAGCGCTACGTATGCGGAGACGTGGAAGGAGAGACGAGAGCAGTTTGGTAGGATTGTGGAGGAGGGGATGCAGTTGAGACGGTTGATTAGGGATGAGAAAGAGGAGGTGGAGAGGAGGGAGGGTATGGATGGTGGGGAGGAGGATGGGGAGGTTGGTGAGGGATCGAGAGGGGGACAGACGCCAAATCATGCTAGTATAAATGGAAATGCGACACCGAGACCAGATGCGACGGGGCAGGATAGCAATAGTCCGGATCAGGGGTTGAAGCCGAAGCCTCATGCTTCTGGGACTTCAAGACCGGGAAGTAGAGTTACGAGTCGCGCGACGTCTCCGGCTGTGAGAGAGGGATCTACACCTGCAGCAGGAGTAAAGACAGACGCCGTGGAAGACACACCAATGGGCGACGCAGCAGAAACCCCAGTTGTCACCATCGACGAACCCGCAGCAGACACACCAGAAGAAGGCGAAGCAGAAGACAAGATGGACACCACGTAGGGGATTATGTACGATGTATTGTACCATAGAAAAGCAAAAGCATGATACCCTCCATCTATTTTGCCATGCCGTAAAACCTCCATATAAACACCAATCTATCCTCCCACGGTATCATTCCAAGTCATCACTTCGTATCTCCCTCATGACTCCTCATTTCTTCTTCTCGTCCTTCGTAGCCTCCTTTGCTTTCTCTATTGCCTCCTTCGCCTTGGTAACTTCCTCATCCGTGGCCCCACCTGCCTCGACCTGGTCCTCGAGTTTCTGGACCGCGTCTGCGATGCGCTGGCGGAGAGGTGGGAAGACGGCGCGGGTTTCTTCTATTGCGGTTTGCTATAAAGTGATTAGCCATGCTGTTTTGTAAAGTACAGAATAAACGCGAGAAAATGCAGGGAAAAACAAACCTCCTGCTTGATCTGGTACTCCTTGTTTTCATCCCCATCCTCATTCTCGATCAACTTTTTAAGACGCGACTCCTGGTTGACGAGTTCCTTGTGATAAGAAGCCTCTTCCTTCACAAGTCGTGTTACCGAAGAGGTGGCGATGGCGATTTGACTTGGTGGTGCCATTTTTGCTGTTGTGTGGTTGTTTATTTTGTGAAAGTTGTGGTTGAGGAGGGGTGTTGGGTCGCGAGGAAAAGAGGGGTCCATCGCGATCGCGCTTGCTGCATCTCCGACATGGAACCAAAACTTTATTTTGACGGATCTCTGCCACCACTTTCAATTCTCTGTTTCTACCACTCATTCAGTAAATTCCACCTTTTCTCTATTGAAATGCATATCGAGTGATAGTGCTGCCTCATTACTTGTTTGAAAAAGCAATTGCCCCGCTCGAAGCTATAGGCCAATTTTCCCCAGCTCTCCGCAGTGACGCAGCCCACTTTTCATCTTGCTTTCATGTCGTACAAACATGCGGATTTGGATGGGACGATTGGCTCTCTGCTACTATCACGGGCAATCGCAGCACAGGCCTTTCGAGACAAGATGTTCCAGCAAGTAGATTGGCAGCTCGAGGCCATTCCCTGCAGCGTTATGCCCAATGCGGGCAGAGTGGCTTGTGACAAAACAAATCACCAAACGGACAAATCTTACCAACGGGCCCAGCCTTTTTTTGCTTCTGTTATGATTCAGCAGGTGATAATTTACCCCTCATTCGGGACGTCGACCAAGACTTCGAGTCTTTTGTTGCGACCCGTTTCACGAGTTTTTAGCAGAACTCCTTAGACTCAGGAACAACGTCTCATGTCAATGTTAGCGGGGAACAGTATGGAGTCAGAGAATTCGGATGGAACGGGTGACTTCCCCACTGAAACATGCCGACGTTTACGAGCTGAATGCCAAAGAATGATGGCACGACTGATAGGTTCGCATGATACACTTTTCAAGAGAGGCATTTATCTAACCATCTCAAAGATCAACATAAAGACTCGTGCCACGAACCGGGTGCCAACGAGCGGGGTCATATATACGAATGGCACATTTCACATCTTCCAACAGCAGTTGTAAGCAGATTTGGAGACCTTACGGTAACACATGGCAATTCCGTCGTTGACCTCAGCGTGTGGAATTTCGAAGAGCTACATTGTCTACATCAAGAGCTTGAGAGAGGAACTATTCGCGTCAATCAACTAGCTGAGCAGAGTGCAGCTGCACTCCGCCCCCATGAGCTTGGAGAGGGACCCAACTGTGCCTCAGACCGGAGGTGCACCAACTGTAGAACCTCGAAAGGGCGGAGTTGCGATGGTAATGCGCCCTGTCTCGAGTGTGTACTGAACAATTGCGACGCACCATGCGCTTACCTACACTCTGTTCGTCTATCCGGTGGGGAAGTGGATGGATTTTCAACAATCCAGCAGCCATCAATCATTCCCAATTGGACTGGGAAAATCACAGTCGAATCTCTTCTACATGAAGATGTCGAGAAAGGTACTGTCCCCGTCAGCACCCGAGCCGAAGAGACTCAACCGAATTTACCAAAAGTCCATCCTTCTCGACAAACCCTCGAACTACCAGCTGCTCAAGGCCCTCTGCGAGCCCAGCGTATGAGGACATCTACGCTCAGTGTCCCGAACTTGTCGCATGAACAATACCTAGCAATAGAGTCCAAGAGAGCGCGCAAGAGTCGACAGGGGCAATCGCCCAAAACACCAGGGGAGAGGAAAATTACCGCATCTGCATCAGCGGACGTATTGAACCGAGCACGAAATCAAATTCTGAGAAGTCTAAAGGACCAACTTGGTACGTACTGCTGTTTCCCCTTATCAGCCATGTAGCTATTATGTCATAGTGTTTATTCACAAGGCCATGAATACGCATACTGACACCAAGATGTTTAGCGTCGACGCTCGGAGAACTTTGTGGAAACTTAACTGCGACTCAGGTCGTCAATCCTTCTTTGCCCGAAGAATCCGGAAATTGCAGAGGGGCTGCGGGGGTATTGCTCAGAGACTCTCGATTGCGGCTCTGGCGGTGGCACTTTCATTCTGGCTGCGTTCTGAGCTCTTTCCCAGACGGTCCGCTGTGGCAGTGGTCTATGGGGGCCTGCTATGAAGTTCTTTGCGCCTTAGATGCCAACCAGATCTCGGTTGCTGCCGTCGAACCAGTACACAGAGAAATTGCCGGCGCAGAATCATACCCCGAAGCTATTAGTGGACTTCCTCATTCCCCCGAGGAGCTTCCAAACACCACGTGCGTTTCGATTCGGGATAATACGAGTTGTGGAGAGGCCGATCCTTCATTGACGCTGATGTGCTCTCCAAATGAGCAGCTCAGCATGCCCGAGAGATATGATCAACCTCTATCCTACTCGTGCACCCAAAGGCTCCCTATTCTAGCATCCAAACACCCGGAGAAGATACCGCAAGATACTCACGACAGTACGGCGTCTCAAATACCAGATCTAGGACAAAAGCTTAGATCTGCCGAGCTGTTGATCAGTTCTAGTATGAACGTGATGTTGCGCGTATCAAAGCTGGATGATAGATTCATCGAAGCCGACATGAATATTTCCAGAGTGAAAGGAGATCTTTCGTCTGCCCGTGCCACAATACGAGGAGTCCGGTCTCAAATAGAAAGCGATCCTACCCGTGCAGACTCAGGGGCTCGGCACACATCATCACTGCAAGCTCAACTGGATGTCGTAAAAAACGAGAATGCAGCTCTCCGAAGCGAGTTGGAAAACGTCAAAAATGCCTTGGAAGAGCAGGTGGATGTTTCCGCAAATCAGGAAGAGAGGTTACGTATAAGTCAGAAGGAGTGTGAGATTCAAGCGGTTATCATGGATAAATTCTACGCGCAGCAGAAAACAGATCAACAGACGATTAAAGATCTGGAACACAGCCAAACAGAATTGAACATGAACATTGCCTCAGAGCAGAAGACAAATCGTAAGGCCTTCGAGGACTTCAAACGAGCCGAAGAGGATTTGAAAGTGCGGCTCGCCTCGCTACGGGTGGCGAGCCAAAAGACTATTGCTGATTTACAACAAGCTCAAAATGACTTGAAGATCGAGCTCGCCTCGAAACAGAAAACAAGTGAAAAAACCATTAGGAACCTGCAGCAAGATTTGAGGGACCTGAAGAAGCAGTGGTCGGCACAGGAGAGGAAAAGCCGGAAGACCATTAAAGACCTGGAGCAGTCGCATGCTAACCTGAAGGTGCAACTAGCAGCGAGTAAAGAAACTGCTGCTGGCCATCAGCGACAAATGGAGATCCAGGTAGCAAATGCTAAAAAGGCCGTGGGAATTCAAAGAGAACTCGACAAGCAAGCTGCGACCGCCGGTGAGACTGGTGTGATCGCTGGCGAAAAGATCGCACACACAGCTTTGGAGGAAGAGCAAGCTGCAGCCATGCAGGCGCACGACAAGCAGCTCGAAGAGGCGCGATACGAAGTGATTGAAACTGGCAGAGCGAGTATCCCCCAAGACCGCAGAGCCGGCGGCGCAAACCCCAAGGACCCAAACCAGGCACGGGTTCGTAAAGTTGAAAGATTATTCGATACTTTCCAAAGCTAACTGTATCGCAGATTGAAGCTTTGATGTCTCTTCACAAAGCCTGGGATGGCATTACTCCGAACCTCTTACCGGAACCTGGAAACTTGTCTACCAAGGTGATCATGCTACTCGAGATTCTAGGCGGCGAGACTGATCCGTTGGCCGCCTATAAGCTGTTGAGCGAAGCTCTCCGTCAACGCTATGAGTCCAAGGCACACCCAGACAAAGGTTTGTCCGTGACTGGTGAAAACATCGACGTCGTCCTGGCACGCCAACCAGTCGCGCCCGCCCCACAGAACAATCCCACCATGCCACGTACTCTTTCGCGGCGAAATAGCCTGGCAAGGCCTTCAGCTCAACCTACCGTCGAAGTCGATGTGGATATATGTGGAAATCGCTCTCGATATTCCTCGGCGGAGATGGATGACGAAACACTCCGCGAACATGTGGTTGCGGAAATGCTATTGGACTTTTCTAGTCAGAAAAGGCCTGCTTCTACGAGAAACGACTCCATCAAACGACCTTCGAATCGCCCAAAGCCAATATGCTTAGACTCAGACGAAGACCGCTCGGTCGTCGATGTACCTGCACCTCTCAAGCGACCTCTCCCTAGCAGCGACGCCGTGGAACCAAACTCAAAGCGCCTAAAGTCCATACCCCCAGACTCCGACTCAGACGACGACGACTGCACAATCGTTGTCGATGTGTCGCGTCTCGAAGACGAGAACGAGAGACGTCTCAGGCAGGAGAAGCTCGAAGAGCATTCTCGTCGAAACCAGAAGTTGCGTGAGCAGAAGGCTAAGCTGCCTTCTTCGTCGGTACTGAAGTCTGGAAATAAGTTGAGGAAGAATTAGGAGAGTCCGCGTCCAAGTTGTCCGAACTTGAAATGAGTTTTGCTCATTGGGTTGGGAGGAATGTAACGGCATGTTTGAATTTTTGGATATTGCTCTGAGGCTTTATCGGCGGTCAAAAGCATCTGGTATTAAGGATTAGCAGTGAATAATGCGGATAATTAGTGTGTTCGAGCTGAAAATGGCTCTTGGTTTTGGTAATGGGCAAAGATTCGTGAGCAAGGTATGTGGTTCGCTCGACTGGATATGGAAGTAGCGGGCTTCTGGGCCTGGTGGGCCTCGAAACTCAGGGAGCAAAGCATTGGTAGGAGCCAAATTCGGGCCTTTTATTCACACTGAATATCAAAACCAAAGGACTATTATTACTGGATGTTTGTGTCCTTTTGGAGTCGTCGCGGAAGGAAACTTCAGTTACGAATCAACGACCTCATCACTTCAGATTCAGGGGGACGAGCCGCGATCATGCACGCGCTACAGGACATCGGATCGCTGAAATTCTTCTACTTTCCGCCTTTGTTGCCGCAATTCTCATATAGACATTCATTGGGAAGCTCAACATTCTCGGCTTGACTGGGCAAAGCATCGCGAGCACACCGTCCCGCGCCGAAGACCCACTTTTCTCACCCCAGGTCTCGCGAAAGTTTGCGCGTTTCCTAGGCCCGCCAATGCACCATATGACAACTGCAGTCTTTCATTATCATTACCACCTTGTTTAGCACCCAGCTACTCCTCCCAGGAACTCGCTGCTTCGAAAGGGCTGGCAAATTCATCGGGGAATAAAGGCTCGGGCTCATTAGCCGTTTTGGGAAAGACCGACGAAGGGCGGCCCGAGAGGTCCGCTCGCAATGGATCGGCCAGCAAAAGCCCCCAGGAAGGAATTCGCTGACCGGGTTTTGAGGACCACCACGGAATTTGTATGTCATGTCGCTTATCTGAGTAGTACCCCGCGACGGCGGAACCTGATAAGCTGCGATCTTTGCAGTATTTCCAGCGATTCTCCCCTTTTCCGAGCATGTTTCACGAGGACCTATTGCTTCTTAGCTTTGAGTACTGCTTTGAGTACTGCTTTGAAATCAATATATCTGTGCTCTATCTTACAAAACCTTCCGGCTGTCTAGTCTAGCCACCATTCAGCGAGTTGAAAGTATACTATGGCAGATTTTCCGAAGCGGGCCATTAAATTGGAAGTCGAATCTCCAGTTGTCGAATACAAGCCAGATCTGGATTCTTATGATTCATCTATCCACCATGACGCCGCCGGTTCTGGCTCTGGCTGCAAAATTGAAACGATCAAATCAGAGAGCACACCTGATGAAAGCTTACCCCCCGAAAGCAAGTTTCAAAATCACACGAGCCATTACATAGCCAAGATCGATCAGCTAGAATCTCAGCTACAGCAGAGTAGAAATGAGCTGAATGCGCTCTACCAAGAGCTCCCAGCGCGTCTCCAACAAGCCAAGCGGGAGGAAAGGCAAAAGACTTTTGCCGATCTTGCGGTCGAATTTGGGCTGGAACGACGTGTCTACGATACCCTTACTCGATCCCACCTTGAGCAGCTCCAGCAGGCACGCTTCGAAGCCTATAATAAAGGGTATCGCGATGGAAAAGAGGATAGTTTGCGCTTTGAGGCACGGCATGAGGAGCAAATGGTTGCGGAGGCTGAAGAGCAGATGTCTGGTCGGAACGAGCATGCAAGCAGCGGGGCTAGAGATGTGGAGGATATTGGTCGTCGGTCTTTGCACCCACCGGAATTCTTTCCGGACCAGCTTGATGTATTGGCGGAGTATTATAAATCTCGCGAAATTCGAGGGCAAAGGGTTTAGTGTTCAAGTAATGTCCAAGTTTTGTATAAGCTAACTTGCGTTAGTAAAATTAGGCCTTGACTACGGATACACCTCCTCCACCGATTCGACTGGATCATGAGTTGGTATCTTAGTTCTCCTGGCAGCTCGCCATCACCCGATTGAACCCCCTCTTCAGCAGTCTTCCCTGCTAGCTACAGTCTATCCACTGCCTCGCGTACGCAGTCATGTAATCCAGAAGACATTTCGCAAGATCTAAAACCCAATATGGCGGGATCGGAGTAAACGCCTCCAAATTCCAAGCGCAGTCGATAGCTTTGTCTTGGCGATGAAATCACGCTGAAATACTCCGCTGCCAACTTATACCGTCAGACACAAGATATATCGTAGATGGGAATTTACAGGTGATATATCAAAGCAATGTAGGGTTGGACTTTTGACGCGGTGCCTCAACCGAAGTGGGTGAAGGGTCTTGGGATGGTCATTCGACGTGGGATGTAGGCTATGAAATCTAGGTACTCTTAGCAGCAGTATAATTTGCAATCAGGGACTTTTCTCGTTCTAGACGTTCATTCAATCGTTGGAGTTCGAGCCATTATATTTGGTCAAAATTGTATTTATGACGGGAGGCTTTGACGACATAGGATGATATGCAGTATATTAGGAGTTGGGTTCGGGCATCACATGTCTAACCATAAATTTACTATCCCAGAACCATGTATTTTGAAGAATTCAGGTTTCTGTTCCGGAAATCAAAATTATGATAAAGAAGATGGGAGGACTCTTCGAAAATTGGTGGCGGGATTGTGGTGTTTTGCCCCACCAAACGATCGGAACAAGCTTAGCGTATAAACTTTATTTTAACCTTGCTGCTTGCGTGGCGTAAACAAAGAGCACAATTTTGAGACTTTAAGTCTATTTACGCAAATTTCGCTACCTCGATATATCCGGCTTTAAACGCGTCTTTCTAAGAGCTAGAACGCATTGCCGGTGTGCTCTTACTTTCGACGTGAGCGCGTGACTTCGCCACATTCCCGCCACCAACGCCCCGGCTTCTCGGGCAACATCGCGGTCTCCTCGACGATAACTGATTGCGCGCTGCCGCATATGAAGGAGTATCCGTCTGCTCTTGGATGTCTTCGTTAAATCCGCACGCATCATGGCGGGCAGTGCCTCGGATTCCGCTGGCGGTGGGCTTTTAACAACGGACACGTATATGTCAGAAGACTCTAAGAGCCGTCTCATGAAAGAATGTTTGAGGAAACGCGCTGAACTAATGCGTATGTATCGTGAAAACCATTGAATAGCAGGCTAATTGACTTCTTAGACAATGCGCGGAGTCTGGCACTAGCTAGTGCAGATTGTAATTTTGAGTGGACCTTTATCTCCTCCGCCAAAAAGATTCCCGGTGCGAAGAACTTGATGGAATATGGCGCTAAGCCGCACCAAGTCAAGCATTGGGACACCCTTGATCTTGGAACCTTGAGCCGCGCAATTGATAAAGGCCATGTCCAGGTCCGGGCGTGGGATGAAGTGCCATTAAATGGAGCCCAACCGTCACAGAATCCAGGATTTCAAAATAAATTAGACTTTTGTACGCGATGTATACGTCTAGTAGGTAGGTTCAAGTCATATCTTTCTGGGCTATATGTAGCGGCTGATCTCTTACAGATGCAACATTGGGAAGACCATTGTCTTGGGATGCCTACGGCCCAGAAACTAATGCCTTGGTCAAGTCGTTTTCGAAACCCTTTGAATTGAGGTTGAGGAACCAGTGCCTTCACTGGCAATTTACTACGGATTACCCCGCCTTTCCATCCGTTCCGGGCGGATTCAAAAACTGGAGCGATGAAGAGACCCAGGAGTGCGATAATGCCTTAAAAGATGTGAAATTATCACTGGTTCCAGGCAGCGCTGAGATTCGGTCAACGACGCCGACGACGAGACCCGCGAGCAGAACTCCCACCGCTCCAGTCCCCACTCCTATACCTGCTCCTGCGCCTGTGCTCGCGCCTCCCCTACCCATGAGTATACCGAGGAGTAATAATGCTAGACCCAATCACCTTACTCCCCGCAATCAAACGCCAGTCGACCCCCAACCCGCGTCAGGACACACTCAACCAAATGGACCACCGCCAGGCGGTTATCCCACCTCTGAAAGGAGTCAAAGCGGACCCCCACCGGATATTTTGAGCCAATTGAACAAGCAAACCGAGGAAATTTCGACCCTGCAAAACCAACTAAAGCGCGTGCAAACTCAAGCTGCGAACAGTCATTCAAAAATTCAAGCTCTCCAGTTGGAACTCGACGTCGCCAAGTCCGGACTCAGACAAAGTGAAAACGATGTTATTGCTCTCAGAACCGAGGTCCAAGATATGAAGGACTTCATCAACAAGCGATCAACTGTGACTTGTAACCTCGAGTTTCTAACCGAGAACCTAAGGA
>Ga0247778_1000329_pt1 | contig 73370 bp, 71 predicted proteins | sample UWRJL049202B5_FD_179939 | JGI IMG/M metagenome (GOLD analysis project Ga0247778, IMG submission 179939) | Plant litter microbial communities from Arlington Agricultural Research Station in Wisconsin, United States - UWRJ-L049-202B-5 | ecosystem: Environmental > Terrestrial > Plant litter >... | reverse complement strand
TAAACCAAGAACCTAAGAACTAAGAGAGAAAAGCGCACAGGCCCTTGTTATCCCCCTGCTGGCGTCCCCCCTTTCTTGCCCGCCTAAGCACTCTATTTGTTTCGAAGAAATGCGATTTCGTGACTTCGTGGTTTGGTTGAGATGAGAGTGGAGAGAGTGAATATTACCACTCAACAGACGAGAAGAGAATTTGTTGTCAAGAAATAAATTATTGTCACTCCCTCCCTTCCTTGACCTAGTTACCCACTCCCCTTCTCCTTTTCCCATTCCCCGCCAGCCCCAAAAATAAAAAAGCTCCCAACATCCGCCCAAGAACAATCAAGCAACCCAAAAAGAGAAACCTCAAGCAGAACATGAACAGACGTCCAAAAAAGACTCCCATTCAAATTTTCCTACCTTCCTGTCCTGTAAGCATACTTCGCGATTCGAAACCTAATGGCACGGTTAGTTGGTGAATGAATACTCCCCGCTCTCCCAAAAGGATTTTGTTGTCAAGATGCCATTTGCTGCCACCTATTCCCTCCCCACCTCAACTCCCCACCACCTAAGCAGTATAAAAACTCCCCTCACCCTCTCACCCAAACGGCAAGCACTTGCAAAAGAGTTGACTGAAAAGACAGTTCCCTGCCACCCCCCCTTCCCTTCCCTGCTCGAGGACTTTGTTTGTTTCGAAGAAGTGCGAGTTCGTGCTCGTGGCTTCGTGGTAGGGGGAGACGGGTATAAGCGAATGTATATCGAAATTCGAGGAGGTATCTGTTGTCAAGGATAGTTCTACTGTCACTTTCCCCCTCTCTTCATTCATCCATTCAGTCACCCTCCCTTCCCCCTTCTTCAAGCCATCAACCGCAACCACAACGAAATCCACCCCCTCTCTCCCCTTACAACAAACACACAAAGCGCCCCACAATCAAATTTCCCTCCAGCTCATCCTGTTAGGGTTGAAGAATCTCATTCCTGGAACCAGAAGCCCTTCTTATACTCCTCCTCCCACCCCGCGTCCACCTTCCTGCACTTACTTACAAAACATATTCCTCATCCTTTAAAAAATCCCATTCCAAAAACAGAAGACACGGTTGTGCCTCAGGTACTTTCCTTCCACTTGAAACTTACCCCTCTGCTTGAACAGAGAAGAAGCAACCCAAAGCAAAAAGGGAAAATAGAGAAATGGCTTAAATGTCAATTAGTCGTAAAGAAAGGGGAGACCGGGGGGCTAGGGGTAAAATTTCTTCATTCATTCCATTTCCATATCCCATCACATCACATCTCATCCCATCTCATCCCATCCTAATTCAAACGTATTTTTCCATATACACCCTATCCTATTTTCCCTTCCCTCAAAAAATTCCATCGCTCGCTCGCTCGCTCACAAAAACGTATCCCAAAACCCCTGTCAAGCTCAAAAAACTATAGCTAAAAGGAAAATTCCGTCCGTCCGTCATCGTGAATAGGTATCTCATCTCATGCTCATGCCCATGCCCAGCGCTGAAAATGCATGTTTTGCTTCGTTTTCTTTCGTTTCGCGTCGTGTATGTGTGGAGTGTAGTGGTGTATGCAAATTCCCCCCTTTCTCTTTTTCTCTCCCCCGGTATAATGCTGAGGTGAGTTGTTTTATTTTCCTTCTCTCTCTCTCATCCCATTCCCACCTAATAAAAAATAAAAAATCCGACCACATCTCGGTCAAGACTCAGCATCGTCAGGCCTTCCCCCCAACGTCCAAATCCAAACCCCTCAACTTCGCCTCCACCCTCCGAACCAACTCCTCATCCACGACCTCCCTCTCCCCCTCACTCACCACCCTCCCCGGCGGCGTCCGAACACACAACACACATCTCTCATGACCGCACCTGACACATTCCTGTGTTGGCTGCGGCGTGCCGGAGTCGGGGTGCGGGATGGGCGGGAAGATCTTGGTGCAGGTGTGGCAGGTGTATTTTACGGGGAGGGAGGTGTTAGCCGAGAAGGCGTCGCCGGGGTAGCCGTCGGGGTATTTTTTCTTTTTCGCTCTGTTTGCAGCATTAGCATGTATATAAAAAAAAAACTAATTTGAAAAGAGAAAGAGAAGGGAAAAAACGTACGGATCCCTCGGGCAATCCACACACCGCACATGCCCACAGCCCGTACAAACCTTCGCACCCGCAACAAACATAGTCGAGCACTCATGACACGTCCTGCGAACCCTCTGCATCGGCTTCTTCCTCACCAACGGCTGTCCACCCGGCCTGGGATTCGGTTTCCGCAACTCAATCACATCTCTCAGACCCCAATAACTATCCACCTCAATCACGCCCTCCTTCTCCTTCCCTTTCTCCTTCTTCTCTTTTTCCGACTTTTTAGGCGGATACCGCGGACACTTGGTACAACGCGTATGCTCGCAGCCAGCACACGTCTTGGAACTACCAAAGGTAGTGCGGCAGCGGTGGCAGGACCGGTGGATGCGCATGCGGATGGGCTTTTCGATGCGGTAGGCTTCTTTTGAGAGGTCTGGGGCCCGCGAGACGGGCTCGATGGTTACTTTGAAACGCTCGCCGAGTTTGCGGGCACGTTCAGCATCGAGGTCCGCGCGGTTTACTTTTATGGGTTTGGTTGTATCAGCGGGGGTGGGTTTGGTGGGTTCGGGATCGGTGGGGGCGGTTGGTTCTTGGGGTTTTGGTGCACTGGTAATTTTTGTTAGGAAATGTAGAAAATTGAAGAGTGGAATTCTTACCTTGGTCCAGCAGTTGAACTTGGTGCCGCAGCTGGTTTCGACGAGAATGATAATCTCTTTGAGCCATCACTTCTCTTTAATACTGTCTTCATCCTTGTCACCAATGTGCTCAACCTTTTCCCCTTCTCTGGTGGCACGTCTGGCCCTTCTCTCGCAGGTGTACTCATGATTACGGTCGTATCGATAAAAAATGATAGAAAATATTTCGTCAATCCCAAGAACTCGGTCGTTATCGTTCCATTAATTCATGCCCTTCGCTGTGCCGCCGGGATGTTTCGAAATAATGTCTCCTCGCCTCTTTTATCGTGAACTTCCCTTCTAAATCAATTGTCCAACAATGGGAAATCTCTCCTCTATATCTGTATAATATCTGCAGCGATAAATACGACGAGTGATGCGGATGGGTGTTTATTTGCACGTCTCAACTAAACGGCCCAACAATTAACAGACAATGCTAAGGTGCGATGGTGTTGTGCGACGGGTGCTGAGTGATGGATGAGTGATGCGATGGGATGAGACGGGACAGTGATGTGGTTTTGTTTGGCCTTGCCCTTGCGTTGGGTTGGGATGGCGTCGCTGGGGGATCCTGCACAGTGGTCGCTGGGACGGGCAGCTCCAGTAAGCTTTGACTGGATGTGGATGCGGACGTGCTGATGCTATGGACAATGCTGGGGATTATTGGAAATTAGGAATCCCGGGTGACGAGGACGTGGAACGGCAACAATGTCAGCAATGACCTGAACCTGAACCTAAACCTGGACCTGGACCTGGACCTGGACCTTCAGGTGGAAGGACCTTAGAAGCAGAGAATTATCGCGAAGGGTTTGTTCGGTGTTATTGGGGATATTAATTGGGCCACGCCGGCGGTTCGAGGCGTACGAAGGCGTTATTCCAGACCCGGTCGCACGTCGAGCTGTTACACGGATGACACGGCCAACGAGAGATGCAGGTGAAGTGCAGTGCAGCTGGAAAATAGGTGGGTGAAATTGAGAGAGTAGTGGTAGGTATGATGCCAGGATTGAAGATTGAGTAGACGTCCTCAGTAATAAAATGTGACGACAACTACGAGTAAGCGTGGAAGCGTTGAAGCGTTGAAGCGTTCCGTCCTGATGGCTGATGGGATGGTGACAAATAATTGTTCCCAGCGAAGGAACAGAAGGGAGTCTCAGTTTGAATCGGTCGATTCAAACATGCACCGAGCAAAACGCGGGCTGCAGTGCTTTTGAAAAGCAGGCGTTGCAAACTATTTCCCTCTCAGACTAGTTTTCCGCTGCCAGGTGCTGGGTCAAGTCACAAGTGGAGAAACCGGCTGGCCCAAAAGGACGATGCGCTCCGGGTGCAACAGGCGTCTGCAGGCTGGGACTTCGGAGTATGCACGCAACAGCACGCAACAGCAGAAGGGGAGAAGCCAACACGATAGAACCACGCTGCAGCCGCTGTTCGGGACCCGCCAAGACGGAGGGACAGGATAAGTGCGAGCGCGAGATGCAGCTACAGAAACCGGCGCAGATGCAGAGTGAAGTAAGAATAAGAGGGATTGGATAGGGATATATTGGGCAGAAGAACGTGTTCGTTGGTGTGCAGTGTGAGTGAGTATGCGGGGTGAAGGTATGCTCAGGTATCAATATGTATCAATATCAAACCCAGCGCTGCAATCTCGAGGCGCGTGGTACTGCGTGGGTGGGCTGAAGGAATCCAAGCTGCTTCTATCACTTCTCACTTCTCACTTGCATCTCGCGCTCACATCTCACTTCAAGTGGCACGAGTACCGACGTCTGAATGACATTCAGCGCGCGGCAAACCCTCATTACCGTGATTACCTTGGAAGAAGTCTGGATTGTGGCGTGGACTGCCATTCCCATTCCCATTGCCATTGCCATTGACCAGGGCAGTCTAGTACCTGGTAATACCCAACTCCTTGATCCCATCACCATCCTGTGCAGTGCCGTATCGTATCGGTCGAGTATCTCCTGGTACCCTCGCTTGGAGACAAAATCCATGATCAGACAGGGGAGCTTCGGAGCTTTGTTCTCGATTTATGATTTCCCTGGGCTATGACCACCGAATGGCTCCACCTCAGCAGTTTTTCTCGCGGAGAAAGTAATGGTCTCCAGAGTCCAGACTGCTGGGCTGATGGGGGCGAAGAATTAATTACTTAATATTGATATTGATATTATCACTTGAAGAAGTATTGATACCAGCTGGCCCTCTACCTCCAGCCTCTACTCTGGCTAAATTACCATCTCCTCCAGCACCAAACCTCATGACCCACGTTCCGGGTCAAGCCCACTGTTGAGCCCACTCAAGCATCTCCACAACCTCACTCACCCCTGCCCCCTGCATGTCTCTGAATTTTTGCATGCACCTCTGCAACCGAGATATCTCCTCCTCGTCGCTCTTCCACCTCCACAACATCCCATTCGTTCTCTCACTTTCTCCGCCCTTGACCTCGCAAGATGCTACTTGGGGCAGCTCTCACCTCGCACTGACCCCACTTAAACTCCAAGGGTACGAAGAGTCCCCACTTGTCAGACTTTTGTTCTGGCCTTTCTCGAAATCTCGCCCGTTTCCTGGGAATTGGGAACGGGGCTAAGCAAGTCAGAACTCACCACGACGGCGTTGCTGCACAGTCAAAGAAGTATTTCCAGTTTCCAGTCGCGTCAACTCGCGCAGCGGCTTTCCATTCCGGATGGCATCCCATTGCATTGCATCAGGAAGGAAGCAGCTCAGCTTCAAATATGTACGAATGAAGTATCTGCAGCGCTGCACGCAAAAGGGTTACCAACAACACAGCACAGCACGCCGGCTCAGCGTGCCCGCATGCCTGGAACGAGCGGTGATTGCACGGCTCGTTGGCGCTAGCTTCACCTTCACCTGTCAACCAAACGGGCTGTTTCTTCCTCTGCAAGTCTGCGAATTTGATTAATTTAGACCCCATCCCGAATCCCGATAAAAATACCTAACGTTGTGGAAAAAGAAAGCATGCGCGTCAAGTCCCGAGTACGAGGTGTAGATACTGCCGGTCTGAGACCCAGAGATGGCTCATGCTGCAAAGGGTATCAGGCTGATGCTACGTCTGCTGTAAATACATCACTTTTGCTGCAGGTAATTAAGCTGTTGGGTGGCGGGGCGAGTCAGGAGGGGAATGGAGGAAGAATCTACATGACTTTCTTCCATACTCGGAACTTGACGTGCCCTTTGCAGGTAAGCTGAGGCAATTCGTAAAAACTCAGTATGCCATCAAAAATGGTACCACCACACGTTTTCTCCCACGAGCCCCCAAATGCAGCCACCAAGCACGCATCACCACCCCCTGGGATAAACCTTTCAACTTCCTCGGTCTTTCAAATTTCCACAGCGCGAAAACGCATGTCATCAGCCCACCCAGTCAGATTTCTTCCCCTCTTTCCTCTTTCCTTTTCCCCCAATTCCTGGTACCGTAGCGTGACTGTATCAGCCTCAACTCCTCAGTGCTTCACCGCTCATTTGACACATGGCGAACACTGAGGCACAATAGAACTTGGAACACAGCGATCCATCAATATCGGGTGGGTGGCCAAAAGAAAGTTTTATTTGAGCTACGACAGCACCATTTTGGGTATTCTTCTTCTCCTGAATTGGTAGAAACCGGTGCGCTGGCCTGGGATTTCATGCGTTGAAGAGGAAAGGATTCAGCGACTAGACTGTGACTCTGAAGGCGTGATGCCGATGAATTGATACCGTACGAGTACCAGAATTATGACCTTGTAGCAGAATCGCGTGGTTTTTCAACGGGAAAGGAACGATAATTTCTCTAAATTCGTGGCTTCGAGATCTCGACAGCCATCTCCAATACCGTTATTACCGTACACGGGCACAATTTCCCCACGATATCTCGCGGCAAGAAGCCTCAAAAAGAAAGAAAACTCATGTCGTATCTCGACCTGTCACCCCTCATCACCTCATCACCTCATCTTCAAAACCCTCACCTTAAACCTCAGGCACCCATCCCATCCCGCTTACCAACAAACCCACGGAACCTCTCCGCCCTCCCTATCCCCTGCAACCAACAACCAACCCAACCCACACAACCGGACGCACCTCGCAAAAAAAAAAAGCCAAGCTACGCCGCTTCCAAACAGCGGGTTCTCTCCCCATCCATCCCGCACCGTAGTAATCGGGGATTTTTTTCTTACTACTGTGGATGCGATGCGGCGTAGTAGAGACGGCAGGAGGGGGGGAATTCCAAATACCTTTGATGGGGCTCAGCCTTGTTTGTGGACTGAGGTATGAGGGTTTTATGGGCTTTTGCGGGATTACTGATCAATCTGGTTTGGGGAAGTGGTCTTTGATTCGCCGGGATTTAGGAGACTGTGAAACAGCGAGATTTCCAACTCCTGCACGCCCAGTGGATTTAACGGGTGCCCAGCAAATGCACAGGGAAGGAAGGAAGGGAAAGGGGAGCAAGCCGTTTGGTTGCTGACTCCGTACAATACTGCACAAGCAATTAGAAGTACCGAGGTCGGTACGGTATTGGGAACTCGAGAGGGAGCGATACGCCGCCATGTCAGCGATTACAAAGACAGGGATTTGGGAATGAAATCCCCGTTTCGAGTTTCGACGAGAGCACGAGAGCTCCTACCAGGTAGGCATCGGAGCGCGACGCGACGCGGCGGAAGCTCTGAACGAGGTTTCCGGGATTCCGGGATCAAGGCTCGAGCTTTCGAAACAAAATACCGGTATTTTTTATCCAATTTAACTTTACCATTTCTTCGAGGAAGCTCGGTCCAGGACCCAGGGTATGGATATCCGGATGCGGACTGTAACGAGGGTAAGAGGTAAGCGTAATTATGTGTACGCGTACCGTGACGGCTTCCTTTTTATTGGAGAAGTGGGAAGGGGGGAATATTAAAGTTTGGTACTGGCAGATATTAAATCTCCGAGTATGGGTCAAAAGCAGGGAATTGGAAAGTGTCAGTGCTTTTCTTATCGATTGTTAGTGAGGTGAGGGAAATTAAGATGGAGAAAGGGGGTCGTGTAGGGGGTCTTTGATCTGGACTCGGGTCGCTTTGAGAAAATGGGATTGTGAAGTGAAGTGGAGTTCTGGCGACGGGGACGGGGACGGGGAGGGCGGATTTCGCAAGTTTAGACGGATTGGGATGGTATATTCCGTGGCGGTGTTCAGAACGTCGTGGATTTCTCGAATGAGATAGAACGCGGAGATGACAAGTGCACAGTGGTGAGGGACGGCAGATCAGAGTGTTCAAGTGTAGACTCTGATGCTATTCCCATGAGGAATACGCATAGGTTGAGATCTTTAAAGTTGAGAATATACTAGGATCGCAATTCTCAAGTGAGAAACAAGAAGATGCCATTTTCACCACGTCGATAACAGACTTTCGTGATCCCAAGGGTTTGAAAGCAAGCGCTCAATCCTATCGATGGATCCCAAACTATACCCAACCGAAATCCATCATCTCGTTTCACGCACTTCCTGAGCCAAGATTCACTGCATCGTCGCTCTCATATACAGGACTATAAATAATACGCTCTTTTTGGGAGAATGAAACTTCAACCGCCCATCGCCTGACAAGAGTTTCTTGTCTTAGGACATGCTTCGCTGGTGGCTCTGGGTTTCGAAGTAATTCTGGTGCTCGCTCTTGCGTTTTGATATTATGTTGTAGTGTGTGGTTCGCACTCTGCGTGGCTTCTATTTGAAGAAAACAAGATTGCTGTCGACATCTCCTTTCCTGTCAAGTCATTACTTCGTTCATCAACACGAGAACGAATTCACTACTTGGCCCAAATGTCCATTTCTGAATGAAATGACAAACATTACATGGCCTCCTAGAGTGTGACAGGATCTTGGACCCTGGCCTCACACAGAACTATGTAATGCTTTTGCTCTCCGTCTTGTTCTCAGTCTGCTGCGACTTGCAAGATCGGTGGGATGCATTTATACCCGGCTCGAGGTCAAAGACGTGCCATTCACTCCTTCACGAGCAGTTCCCTGGAATGAAGTGGTACTTTGTAAGAAATGGCAATCTTCACTCAATTGAAAGGGGGTATTTAAAGATGGGAACAGACAGCTGATTTCGAACCTTAATCAATTCAACACTCTGTTGACCGGAAATCCTATGTGGCTTCCTGTCTAACCCCGAGCGACAGGGCTTTGCATTTCTGGAGGGAATATACAATCCGTCGCTGCTGTACTTTAATTCGGTATCATTTACACGTTCGGAATGCCTGTACGTGTGTTCGCTGTCAAGGAATCTTTTACTGTTATTCAAATCGTTCGTTTGCTAGATATCATCATATATTCTCTAGCTTGACTTAGGATCCTGGAGGGTCGGGCCACCAACCTCGAAAAGTTGTGCAAGTGCCTCCCTCGCAGATTCGAAGAATCGAAATCCGAGGAATCGTAAGAGTAGAAGCATTGTTCTTCATCTACATCAAGCCAACTCCGAGCTTTTATATGAGGTATTTATTCGGCCATCTCTCGCTTCTGTGTTTTAATTTGAGGGCCATTTACACATGGATGCTTGGATATATATTCGCCATCAAATTATTCTGTATGTGCATGCACGTATTTGGGATTGGGATTACTGGTACTGGTGCTCTGGAGATGGAGTGGGAGTGGCGTGGGCCATACCCTCCTGAATTCTTCTCCAAGTGAGCTCCTGTAGTTTCCAATTGATGCTTTCGAGCATTCTCTCAAGAAGTCGGGACTTTCTGGCTGCTGTCATTTTGATTGTCCGTTCGTTCGATATCGGGTTTTGTTCACCAACAGCCTCTAGAGGTTGGGTGATCTAAAGAATCATACAAGCAGAAGCGTTGATCTCTATTTAATCAACACGTCTCCGGTTCTTTCCCCCGGGTCCCTGACTGGTTTGTGAACTTGATTCTATTTTGGTAGCACAAACTAGCCTCGTTAGTGCGAGCAAGGTTTATAAGGCAAAATTTGGTAATCTTTGAGGCACTTCTTACGGAACATTATTCACTCACGCAAAACGGACCCGCGCCCAGATCATCTCTTCGCACTCTCACCTAATAAGTATTCAATCCTAAGATTTCATATATTTGGAAAGTTGTATACAGAGAAACTCGTCAACACCAGGTCTCACGTGTTGGGGACTTGACGGTTCAAACATTGATACCCAGTATCTGTCAGGTGAACCTATTACTCTCGGTCGTCTCCTATCGGATACATTTTTCTACTTATCATATGAATTCATACTTGCTGTCACAAACCCTTTGCAGTCATCACACCAACTCTTCCAGACAAATTCCCCTATTTGGAACTATGATCGAGGCCGGAGCAAATACTTCTAGTCTCCCTCAATCTCGAGCGAGTCAATACTTCGGGATCCTTCGCATCCGACTCACCATGGAATCGTCGTTCAGATAGCTGGATCTTTACCCCGCAACTTATGATATCAATGGAGACTATTTATATGAAAGTCTCAACTTCGCGTTGCTCCAAATACTCGGCCTCATCTCACCGAGTTTGTAGTCTCCATTTCATTTATTCCTCTTTTTTCCAAAGAATAAGGGATCTACATTCACCCACCCACCCTTCCTAGACCAAGAGACAAGTATTTAAACCCAGACCACGGATTCTGGGGAAATCAAATATCGCGAAACCCAGCCCAGGTGTTTGGAACCCGTAGCGGCCTTGGCCTCCGTGTCTGGTCTTTTGTGCTATCCCTCTTTATTCATTTTCATTACTGCGGGGTAGCGCCTGGCTTTGTGTGCGACCCTAATCTGAATTTGGTACGAGGGCGTATTTGCTGTCAGCAGATTGATTGCTGTCATTTATTCCACACGTTCGTTGAGTTTTGGATTGAATTTCCATCCTTCAATGAATTTGAAGAGACTGGAGGGATGGCACATAATATTAGCTCTTGCCATTAGCTGATTATTAATATGAGGGGTCTGCGCATCCAACCCATAATGCATTCCCGTGCGAACATATTTCAACATCCATAGACCATTACTCAAAAATTGGAGAGGTATTCATAGATGATGATTCCCGCCTGCCCTCTAAATTGTTTCGACAAGAACATTCACTACTCCGAGATGAGCGTGCCTTTCAAGAGCATGATTCTTTCGAAGTTCGGTTCAAGCGGGGCATTTAATGCTTAAACTTAGAGACATCAAAAGATCATGAACGTATGCTTGGGAACCCGGAAATTACTTGTGTTCTTCTCTTTCTGATCGTCGAATCACTAATGTATGATCAAGTCCCTCTCTCGAGCCCTGGGTAGCAAGCACATTGAGATCGAAAAGTATTTATTGAAGTAGCACCGTAGCACTGAATATATCTGCTGTCAAGACAGCCTTTGCAGTCATTCATTAAATTAACTCATAGAAAAAAGTCTGTCGTTCACACTTGCTAAGTAGGGAACAACTGAGTTTTGAAATGGGGTGCAAGATCCAAATCTCCCTAGGCAAGTTAGTAACTTCAGGCATATTCAGCACTCCACATTGTTCTGACCACAACTGTGCAGGATCGTCCCTGATGGGTAGGTGGTATGCGCAAGGAATGACTCACATATTTATGATCGTTTTTATCATCGCTTTCACCCGTCTTGGGATGATTCACCACTTGAAGGCGATGCCCATCTTGAAAATAACTCATCGATTTTCCAGTGGCCACACGATCGCGGGGTATTTGAGGCCAGAGCTACCTGAGGATCCATAGATAAGCACACACACTGCGGAATGTTTCCCCATGTTGTGCTCGTTCTTCTGTTCTAAGTCTGGTGGATGGAGTCTCCTCTTTGGACAATCGTGCGGTGTAATTTCTTTTTTTTTGTTAGAATGATGCCTTTGCTGTCAAGTACTTTCTCGCCATCATTTCTTCCATACGTTCGTGTGTCATTGAACTATTTCCCTATATTGATGAGAGACCTTGGCTGAGTACGTATGACGCACCTTAGCCTGTCGGACATGAGGTCCTACCTGAGAATAATCTTTATGGACACACATACTTCTTCTTGAATCGATTTTAGTTTGTGATGCACGGAAACTGCTCGGGTTACTGAATGACCTTTATAGACAGAGAAATGACTCAAGAGAGAATGGAGGGTTTGGAGGAGCTACGGTTGCCTTTTCACTGAGGAAGGCGTTGGTGACTCTAATTATTAAGGCGGGATTTCGCTGAAGGATACCTTGAACATTGTCTAGAGTATGCTCCCAGACCATAAGAAGACACGGAAATGCCCTAGCTCATCTATATACATATATCAGTGCTTTGACGAATAGGGCGTGCTTGGAAAAGCTGTGGGACAAGGCGGTAGCCTTGTAGACAGGTCAGATTCTATAAGACTTCGACTCGTATTCAGGTATGCTGTCAATTTTTCTATACATTCAATGATGCACATACTTTAAGGCGAAAATCATTCCATTATCGCGTCTGAGACTCTTTTCAAGGCTTGCCTCGAGTTAGTGGGATTGAATGGAGAGAGTACGTAGAGTCAGCCGCGAGTGGCTTCTTTCCCATGAGGTCATTAAGTCCAAACTATCATATTCCCAGCCAAAGAGCTCTTGCACAACCTGCGAATCGAGTCATATGCTGTGCCGGTCAGATGGTTCCATTATTTGAACATGGGTTTTGTTAGATCACGTAATTAATGGTAGCACTTGAGTAGCGTCGGAGAGTAGAGATGTATCATGAATGAATTTGGCTGTCCGGGTACTGAAAACTTTTGTCATTTCTAGGGTAGAGCTAGGGCAGGTAACTCGTGCCAACACAAAGCCAGTATCCTTCAACCTCATTACGCACCGTTGTGCATAGAGGCATGACATAAGAAAACAAGAGGTTTCCGACGCAACGTCCAGCATCAGTGACACTTTCACTAATTCCATTGAACAATTCTACGCTGTTTGATCTCAGTACTATTCATTGATCAATGGTAACTTAAATTGGGTGCCAGAGAGCATGCCCGTTGGCAAGGGACTTTCTGATGTTGTGGTGACTTGCAGTAAGATAGCACGAAGCATATTCACAACATTGTGTGAGTGCTGGCAACTAAAGCGCCAAACAATGCCAACAAAACCACCTTCGGAATATTGAGACTCGAAGCTGCATTCTTCGCGCATTTTGCTGCTGGATTCTGAGTCTTCTCAGCACCCGCCGTGATTGTGACATCAAAACGGTGGTAGTGAGAACCAGTGATGGTTGTGATCGCGGCCGAAGAAGTTGAGGTACCGCTGGCCGAGATCTCGGCAGTTGCAGTGCAGGTGGCTGCGGTAGTTCCGGCAAGAACACATGTTTCCTGTGCAGTGAGAGCTACCTCAATTCCCATGGTCTTTGTGCTGGTAGCGACGGAACCCTCGTACAATGACGATCCGGAAGTGATAATAATGACCTAGAAGATTTCGTAAGATTACGGTGTGAATGAGTATGGGAAGAGAGCTTACTGGTGCGGTAGAACCACAGATCTCATAGCCCTCAACTTCTGGTCCGGCGGTGCATTGAAGTGCGTACATTGTCTTGCTGTAGATAGGTTAGTATAAAACCACATGAGAATCTCTCAAAGGGTCAAGCTCTCGAGGACTCTTTCTGCAATCAGGGGGCGATTTCACGTACTCGGCGCAGGCGGTGACGACTGATGCAGCATATCTGAATTGACCGCTTTCAGAATCAATAAACATGTTCACAGTGTTGTTTCCAGCAGTTGAATTGTCTCGAGGATGAAGAGGGAATGCATCCTCAATCTGCAGAGGGAGTCCAAGACTACCGGCAAGGGCATTTGCTGCACCAAGAGCGTGGGCCATCTCGACGTTGTTGGGTGGGGAACGTGGGGTTTGGTCGAGGGTTTGGGATTTCAGGTGTTGTCGAATTGTAACGTTGAAGAGGTCATTCGCATCTCAGCCTCCGCTTGTTAAATAAGAAGACATGCACCGTTGCCAGTAGCGTGGAATGCTAAGTGTGGGGTATAACAGAAACCTCATTCACTTTGGTGAGTACCCTCTAGATACGCAGTTGTATCTGTCAGGGTAGGTACGGCGATTCTGTGTTTGTTGTTAATAACTACAAGACATTCTTAGTACTTATCTCAAGATGTGTTGACCAAGTTTTATACTCCATATTGTCAGCATTAAAGTTTTAAAACCTCAAGTCAAATTCAGATAGTATCTACACTCAAAAACAAGCTCGCCAACTTCACCTCCTCGAAACCAACGGATAGGCGTCTGGAAGGCCTCCCGGCATCTGCATTTGCATGAAATGGTTGTAAACTCCTTGTCTCTCAGACAAAGCGCTCCACGCAGTGTCCATTGCGAAATGGGCACAATTTTCGAATATGAAATTATAAGTCTTTTTCTCTTCCACTAGTCTCCTCGCTAAATTCATATTGTAAGCAGTTGAGCCTTTTGCCAGGTATGGGAATAAACTCACTGATATACTGAATTTGTTCCTTATTGTATGTCGTAAACCCCAAAAATCGCACGTCAGCCTGGTAGTTTCGGTCGGCCAGAGACCACTCCTCTGCTTCCGCAAACGCCAGATTGGGTTCATCTTTACTACCAAAGCAATCGTAAGCCCAGCCTGTGGCTTTTTTTGGTAGTTTTTGAGCGGTAGCCAGCGCACTATGGGAGTCCATGGAAGTGTCCAGGACGATCAGACGCGCATGTTGGAAGGGTCGAATTCTCTTGTTGAAAAACTTGAGAAGCGCGGCATCAAGTCGCTGACGAGCTGTTTTCTCGGCGGTATTGTCGGGTTCGGGGTCATCTGCGTGCACAGCTTCAAACTCGATGAAAACGGGGAAGTAAATTTCTAAGGACTCCGCTACTTCTTCAACTTCGTCTGCACTCTACTCTTTTTTAGTATTAGGGCCTTGAAACTCATTGCAGAGCACTCACGTCTGTCATTTTTTCTATGTTATTTTTGATTCTTCCCGAAGGCTTCTTGGTGACTGGATTCTGGAAATGGTAGATCAAGCGTGGATTCTGAAATTGGGTGGAAACTCAAGACCCTTATATCTCGAAATCGAAAAGAGTGCTTACACCTCTATCTTACCCACCTGTCAGCAAAGAACCGCGTAATATCAATCACTCCTGTTGCTCCTAATTTATACCACCAATCTCGATCGTTAACATAAAAAGAACATACTGCCACAGGTGATGAGTCAGCCTTCGAAATTATTTATAATAGCCTTTTCAAGCTTGCTCAGCTTTTGATCATCCATTTTTTCAGCTTTATCTCTGATAATATCTGACGCCCAGCTTCGTGTACTACCATAGGTAGCCTGCATCAGGCTTTGTCAGCGTATTCAGCTCTCATCACAGCCTTCTCGGGGCAGCCGACGCCACAGAACTTTTGCCTCTTTTCTGGATCAGCATTTCAAATTTTCCGATTTATGCCGAAAGGTATCTCTTACACGGCTTGAATCCAAATTCGACCTTGGCAGGCTTGAATGTACAGGTTTATGAGACTTTTAGAATGGCTTCTTGCCGGTTAAGTTGACAATTAATGTTGACTAGGTCAATACCATTATTACTAAGAATACCACAACCTAAACGACACCTTAATATATTGTTCTGCTCAAAAGATCAAAGGGTAAAAACATCGGGGTAATATAATTTGTTTAATAAATAAAAGAATAAAAACGGAATCTTATAATTATTCTAGAAGACAAATATTTATATCGAATTTAAAACGCTAATAACGTATAAAATTACATCTAATAATAATATTTTGATTTAAAGAGTCAAGAATCACTAAAAAGCAATTTCTATATATTCTACTTTCAATAATAAAATATATCGTAATGTTATATATACTAGGGGTCCCTAGATATAGAGAATCTGTGAGATACCAGCAAAAAGCCCTTTGGAAGCCCTTGGCCCCTGACGCTAGGCCCAATCCAGCTGCCCAAGGGGCTCACAGCCTCTTGCGCACACTCAGCGCATCAAAATAGGTTTCCATTGTTTTCCAGACTACAGTTCAATTCGCTAGACTCTCCAATATGAGATACATACAACCTACTTCGCCCCTCCACCAACCTGCCCGTCCTCCTCATCCCAACCCTGACAATTATCCTTCGGAATCCTTACAAACTGTACACTCAGCAACAACGCAGCAGCCGCCATGCCCAACCCAAGATTTGCAGCAGAATGATACCCCCTTATGGAGTTTCTCGGACGACTCGTGACCCCCATGAGCCCAATTTTGGAGCAATCCGTCAAAGCCGATACCTCAGAACTCACTCCCTAGTATCATTCACTACAAAGACGTGGCTTCTTCACTATGAGAACTCGAGACTAAGCTTAGCCGTCCCCCGATGGGTCTATAAACAATTGGTTATAGTGAATCTAAAATCCATTCTTCCCCACTACATGCGCCATCAGAAAACCTCTGTCAACTCTTGGAGGTACGAAACCGCCCTCTTTCAGATCCGCCAGAATTTTATTTACTTCAAGTTGAAAAGGCAACCAGCCAGCTTGATACCAAGTATCAAGAACTTCAGCATGCATCGTCATATCAGGATCATGGCGAGACCTAAGAGCTTTAAACCAAATTCGTGGGTTTACAACTTCTAAAGGTCTTCCGTCGTAAGATTCATGCAATATTTCTGGGAGTTCCGAATATAGAATATGTGTATCTGATACAATATGATGGATCTGCACCCCCTTCGTTGGCTCAAGACACCTTTGAGACAGATAAAAGATACTGTCGATCAAGTAATCGGCACTGATCCAGCTCATGCCACCACCCTCATCGCTGCGAAAATCGGGCACTAAGCCTGTTTGTAGAATTCCTTCCAGGATGCGACGGTTGATATCCTCCCTATCGAGTGGCGTTTGGGACTCTCGTGAACTGCTGCACATGCATGACCGATAAATCGAAACGGGGTAGCCCAAGGCCGCAACTTTGCACAAAAGTCCTTCGCAAACCCATCTAGCTTTCAGATATCCTAGCGCGCTATCTCCACTGGGCTCCATGTCTGACATTTCTACTTCGTCTCTATGCACAAATTGGCTCGGCCTTTTTGTTCCTTTCCAGGTCTGTAAATGAGGTACCCCCCAAGTGGAAAGATAGTGGATTGCCATGGGCGCCTTCGAGTCTGAACAAGCAAGTGATATCAAGAATTTGAGAGACCCGACGTTACTGGTACTCAAATCATTATAACTTTTTAGTAGCGATACTTCCGAGTCCATGATATAGAGGGTCTTGATTTCCATTTTCAAGAGAGCGATTTCTTCTTGTGTCAGACCTAAATTTTCTTGCGAGAGGCTCCCACTGTGGGCAGAGAAGTCACGCCGCCTCTCTAAATCGATTTGATCAAGGAGTCCCCAGTGGCGGAGTGCGTTTTCGACTCTCATTCTTGAATTTCCAAAAGCGGGATCCTTTTTCTCCACTGCAATGCAATATACTCTGACGTTTGTCTTTTGAAGTACGTGGCAGAGAAGCTGTGCTCCGGCCATTGTGCAAGCTCCAACTATTGCAATAGCTGTCGGCGAAGTTGCAGTCGGCAAATTGCCGATTTCCTGACCAAAGGCTGTATTGAACTCTTGGGGAAGTCTTAATTCATGCTTCCAGTCAATCAAATCTTCCGTGGTATTTTTGTAGGGACATTGAAAGCTCTCGCTTTCGGATGTATCATTGCCACTAGAATCAGTGGCTTCGGAGGCGGAGGCCATCCGAATCTTTTCCTCAGAGAGTAGGTTGCAAAGAGCGCGCAAACTCGAGTTCGTGAACATGTCCATGAGTGAAATGGTGATGCCGAGGCTTTCTGAAATCTTCTTTTGCACTTGTAATAGTAATAATGAATGCCCCCCCAGAGAAAAAAAGTCATCATCCAGAGAAACCTCCGTCCCGACGCCTATTGCTTCTCTCCAAATACTGGCAACTTCTGACGCGAAGAGCGGCGCTGTTTCGCTAATTGCGGAGCTTGTTTTGAGCAGTGGAGTCGGCTTGACGAGTGGCAGTGCTTTTATCGCCGTATAGTCAAGTTTTCCAGATACCGTTTGCGGTAAGTCGTCGAGGATTATCAGTTGGTTGGGAATCATATGAAGCGGGAGCTTAGACTTTAATTCGAATTGAAGTTTCTTGAGCAGTTGTCTTTCTTCAAATTCCGAATTCACACGGCCCACCATGAAGGCAGCAAGAACACTTTTGGGTTTGATGTAGACCACAGAGACCATAGAAATGGCACCCGAGTATGGACCTAGGGCGTCAAGGGATTGCTTTATCGAGTCTTCAATCTCGCCAAGCTCTGTTCTTATTCCACGTATTTTGGCTTGTCGGTCTCCGTCAATGCGTCCAAGTATAATGTATTCGCCGGTGTTGGTCATACGTGCCAGATCTCCTGTCTTGTACAACTTGACGCGCATCGCCGAATCTCCACTAATGTGGTAATCAACAAAAGAAGCTGCTGTTAAGTCCCCACGCTTGAGGTATCTTTCATTCAGCACAGGACCTCCGATATACAGCTCACCAGCCACGTTCCGTGGAACGATGTTAAGGTCCGCGTCCAGAAGATAAAATTGGGCTGAAGGTAAAGGCTTTCCAACTGTAATCACTGTGTCCGATTGAGTTTGTGGGGATAATTGGCCTAGAGCATTGCAAACTGTTGTCTCTGTTGGGCCGTATCCGTTGAACAGGATGGCACCTAGAAGTCCAAGAGCATAGAAATCTGATACGATCAAAGCAGGCACGTCCTCGCCGCCGACCACGAGAGTGCGAAGTGACGTCCAGCGTGACAATTGGGCTTTGTCCTGCCCTAGTAAAAGATTGAGTTGTGTTGTCGTTAAGGTGCAGTTGGTTACTCGGTTTTCCATCGCGAACGCAACCATCCGCGAAGGAGACAGTCGCATCTCTCGATCTGCAATGACCAATGTAGCACCACGAAGAATCGTGCCGTAAATGGAAGTCAAAGACATGTCAAAACATATCGAAGATGCCAACAGCATTCTGTCAGAACTATCCGTCCCAAGGAAGTCATGATAACTCTGCATTTGGCACCGGAGTTGTCGGCGGCCAACAACGATTCCCTTAGGAGAGCCAGTTGTACCGCTGGTGAAAATACAACAAAACCCGTTGGATCGCTCTTCACGAGAGATTGAGACTGAGCAATCGGTCTCTCTTTCTTCTGACGCCAGTGGCTCAATACGCTCCATGGATAATTTCCGGTTTCCTCTACCAATTATTCTGCGGAGTTTATAGCAATCGCCTGCTCCTGTCAAGATGAAGCTTACATTTGCCTCCTGTATCATTTTATCCAGTCGTTCCTCTGTGGATTCTGTGTCGAGGGGGATATATGTCAAGCCTGCTCTCAAGACGCCGTAGATGCCTATAATCATCTCAATACTCTCAGGGCAGTAGATTCCAACATTTGCGCCCGGCACGATAGATGCTTCGTTCTCGAGAAAAGTTGCTATTCGCACTGTGTATGTACTTAACTCCCGATAAGTTATTGAACCAGTCTTCGCAATCACTGCTGTCTTTTCCGGCTGTTTATAGGCAGCTTGGGTGAAGATATCTGCAAAAGTCGTGCCGACCATTTCTTCCGTCTTTTCTGCAAGTATATCGCAGTAGTCATCTGGAGAACTCTTGCTGGGTAGAGATAAGTTAAGGTCAGAAATATATCTCTCAGAACAACATCGTAAAACTTTCGTCAACAGCAAGCCGAACATAGTTGTGATCTCAGAAAATCCCTCGGAATGGTACAGGGAGGAGTCGTAAGTCCAAACGCATCGCAGCTTGCCGGTTTTTGTTTCTTCCACGTCAAGACGGAAGTCACATTGAGGTTTCGCGTTATGGTGTAAATAGTTTGTGAGCTTGAAATCGCCATAATCGCAGTCCTTGAACTCGCCTGCTGTCTGATAATTCACAACAATCTGGAATATCTGGCTGTGGCTAGTCGATCGAGGGACTTGTAGCTGCTGTACGAGTACATCAAATGGCAAGGCTCTGTACCTGTATGCATCTAAACACGTTTCTCTGTACCTCTGCAAGAAGTCGAAATATCGTGTTCTGACGGAATTGAGCTTTGTTCGGATTGCTAGCATATTGACTGTAAATCCCACCAGCTTATCAAATGCGCTGTGACCACGATCACCGTCTGCAATCCCTATGACAACATCCAGATCTCCTGTCAATTGCGTGACAAGTAATGACAATGTCGATGTTATTAGCATGAAAGGTGTCACGGCGTGAGTGCGGCAGAATCCATGAATTTCATCCACTGTCTCTCGACCTATTTCTGAGTCTAACGTGTTGAAGGAGTAAGTTTTGACTTCTGGTCTGGTTTGTACACGTGCGACTGGGAATAAAGAAACCGGGGATGGTAAAGCAGCGAGTTGATCGCTCCAGTATCTAGCATGCTTCTCGAATACACGTCCAGATTTGAGCCATTTGTCTTGCCATAGAGCAAAGTCAACGATCTGGTACGTATGGGTCCCCAATTTGGTACCTGGGTCTTCGTGGTTCTTGATTGACGCGTATATCAGAGATGTCTCGGTGAATATTGTGTCCACGGACGATCTGTCCCAAGCCATGTGATGGGAGGCCAAAAAGAACCGCGCCTGTCCTGCCTGCGATAATACTAACCAGCCCCGCACCAAGTCACCCGACTCGAGGTCAAACTCATGGGAACGCGAATTAACGCTCGCTAGGCTGCACACCTGCTCAAATTCCTCAGGGCATGTGGTAACCACCGAAATCGGGAAGCAGGGATCTTCGACCGGCAATTGTTGCAGCCCATGTGCAGTACTCACATAGCGCGAGTGTAACGATTCATGCCTCTTAACAAAGTAAGACCATGTTTGTGAGAATACTTCAATGTCAACTTGTCCGACAACCTCACACTCTAACACAAGATTATTGAGAGTCTTGTCCTGGAGATATTGCTGCATAAACCAAATTCTCTGCTGAGAGTGAGATAATGGCCGATGTTTTAGGTCCATTCTGGAGTGAGACAATGGCTCGATGCCGAAGAGTGTTTCCGTGTCAAGCTGATCCAGCAAACGCTTCAACAGTTCTTCAATGGACTTACAAGCCAGGATGTCAAAAACAGAGACATCTAAACGGAGATCTGCTACCTATCAGTGAGTCCCGGGACGGGGAATGCCGATGGACTTACTTTTAAATAGCCAGTGGCGGCAAGAGACGGTATTTAGGGAGTCCAGTCCATATGAGGCAATAGACATTTCGGGATCAAAGTCATCCAGATTTCGACCAAGAATGTCTGCAAGACACCTTGAAAATGCCGCGAAAAGGACCTGTTGGCGCTCGATTCCACCCAAATCTCGAAGTTGATCCAGAAAAGTTCTAGGTCTCGATTCTATCTCGTCGGTATGCTGATAATCAAACATAAAACCAAATTCAGGCCACTCTGACCAAAATATCTGGGATGCGTCTGAATCGCACTGGATGCAACCATTCGCTTTCACGAATCTTTGAAGGCCGGTGTAAATTACTGAATTCGAAGTCAAGATATTGACAAAAGCAGCTTCGACAATCGTCTCGAAATTTTCTCGGTCGAAGCACCGCAACCCATTTCGAGATAATGTATTCAGCAAAGACTCATCTTCCGCCAAGACGCCTATCCCTTTTATAGCCCCCAAAGCTATTGACATTCCAGGTAGTCCTAGGGAGGCTTTTCTGTATCGTGCTAGACTATTCTGAAAGGAATTTCCAACAGCATAATTTGCCTGCGCTCTGTTACCCGAAAGAGAGGAGACCGAAGAGAACATTATAAAGAAGTCTAGCTCATCTGCTAGTGAAAGTTGGTGGAGATTCCAGCTCGATTGGACCTTCGTGCGAATAGGCCTAGTCCATTGATCTGGAGACATAGTCGAGAACGGCGAGTTCGCAAGCTCCATAGCCATATTGATGTATCCTCGAATTGGCCGAAATGACCTGGTATGAGAAACTGCGTCGCTCAAGTCTTGCTCGTTGCAGGCATCGACAGTTAGAACGAGAAGGGTTCCTCCAAGCTTTTCAACATCCTGTACCATATCGAAAGCCCCGGTGGAGGCTAAACCACGCCTGCTCATTGAAACGATGTGCTTAGCACCACGTGCCAACATCCAGAAGACGAGCTGCTTCCCTAGGCCGCTCAAGCCGCCTATAATTACATAACAGGCATCTTCTCTGAAACTGGTCGTCTTTGGGGCTTCAGTCACCCACATTTCCGTGGGAGGACATGGTACCGAAGAAGATAACACTGTACTGCCTGGAGACTGCTTAGCAGTTGCAAATGCTAAGTTAACTTCCGCAAGGTTGAAGATCTGCAGCGAAGACTTCAGCAGGAAGTCATTATTCATAAAGTCCTTCGCCCTGTGCCGACAACTGGCTTCAAGATATTTATCGACATCGACCGGTCTGCTATTAATGATGAAGCCGACTTTAATATCAAATTCAATGGTGAAATCGTAGTCGGTAGAGCAATCGTTGACAGTGGCGACGTCCATGGTTTGGCATACTTTTTGCAGCGCCTCGCCAACAGCTCCTCCGATCTTGGAACGGACTTTTTCGCCGCGAAGAGGCCGAATTAGACCATCAATGAGAGCAAGTGCAAGGGAGTAGGCAGCGAAATGAACCACGGCGTGGTTTTGAGGCATACCTATAGGTACTGTGTGTAATTCTGAGACTTCCACATGAATATCAGAACAGTGCGGTCCGTTGTGCCACCCGACCACCCGAGTCATGGCTGCTTTGTTGGGCGCATGATCGAAATTGATACTCCCCGCAAAGAAACGACACAAACCACGGTGATTGGTCGGCTGAATAGCTTCGCCTTGAATTACCAACATGTCAATGTGGTCTATCACGGAGGCATCTATACGAACATGAGCTAAACAACTTTTAGGCACCGTGGGTATCTCGAGCTGCCTTGCTGCACATAATATAACTTTTTGCGAGTGTGACTGTACAACTCCCCAAGGCTGAGTTGCAGGATGCCCAATTGTCCTCAATGGTGGTATTGCTCCAGCGGAAGCAGACAATACTTCGTCAGGCCGGTAACGGGAAATAAATACCCGAGACTTGCGTATCGTGACCTCGATTTCATTATAACCAGCCAGAACTCTGTCATTAGCATCGAGAGCAAGGCTCAATAACTCTGCGGAACCGACAGAATCCTCAACAATGAGGTTAGTAGCGGCCAGTAGTGCGCTTTCAGAGAGTAGTGTCTTGATGAAGCTGCTCGCAACGTCGCAGAAAGGATTCAATGCCTCTCTTTTAGAGACCCAGACTAGACTTTTGATTCTGGGGAAGATAGATTGTAGCCATAAAGTAGGTGATTGTCCTGAGGTATCAACAAGGAGAGATTTCTCGGCACAATCCATAACTATGACATGGCTATCGAACTCTCGCATCTGGGACTGAGAAAAATTCGGAGTCGCTTCGCCGCCAACCTTTGAAACGAAGAGGCTTTTCATGCCGAGTTTATGACACTGCAACTCCGTTGGATCTTTGGTCGTAAAGACGTGTATCTTTAATGTAGGCTCTTCCTTGCATTGGATCGGAATTTTATGTCGTCCCAGAACCCATCTGTCGTCGGAGATTCCCAGTATCGAACAGACTGGCTCCCAAGAGTCAGGTGTTGCAAATCCATCAGATTCCGAGTCAAGTCTCATACAAACTAGATGAGGAGGATGTAAAAGTCCCATCTTAGATGTGACCCAGGATGCAGTGCCAATTGTCAGGTAGAGCTGAGCCTTCTGCAGATTCTTAATCTTCTGAAGCCCGGCTTTCTCAAAAAAATCTGAGTCTGTGGCGCCAAGAAGACGGCATACGGTTCGATCAGGTACCTTGGGATGAGCTATGGAGTCATGCAGCCGAATAAATTCATCTTGTGAGATATCACCAAGGCCAACGTCGCCCATGGGCCACTTATGTGAGATTAATTGAAACAGAGTTGCAATATGCATGGAATTGCTTTGCTTGAGTAGGGATATATCCGGAAGAATCTGAGCTTCGAAGAAGTTAGATTGCAACGGAGCTTTGAAGCCAAGCTCAACGTGGGCTCTCGTTTCAACCCCACCTAGATCCATGAAACCACTTGACGCAGTTTCAAAAATGAGCTGACTTGAGCTTCTGGCAGCAGATAGGCGAGATTGCTTGCACTGAAATGAGCCTATTATTCTTGAGTCATCAGCTTTGTGCACTTGTAGAGATGATACTCTAGAAATGCGATGTCTTGCAAGAGCATTTGATGAGACCATGAGCATCTCTGGTATTTGTAGCACGGCAGCCAAAGCAAATAGTTGCACAGAACATGACGATTCGATATCGTCGTCGAAGATCTGCCCGGCCATCTGGCTTCCGTCAACACAAACGTTGTGGAATGCACTCATTTCAAAGATGCCAAGATCTCGGACATAACGAAGCATCTGAGGATTGTGCCTGGCCGAAATCTTTTCCAACGGGGCGCGTAAGAATCCGATGGGGACCAGTTGTACAGTACCGGTACAGTAGACCGTCCAAGAAGCCTCACTTTCGCCAGTAAGAGCAGAAATTACCAGGCTGTAGGAGTCTGCGTCGCTGTTTCTCAAAAGACTTAAGCAAGTCTCCATTGTGCTTTTTCTCAGATCCAGAAGACAAAGAGTTCTGTGGAATTGGAGATCCTTCATATGCGTGAAACAACTTTGTAGATTAAAAGTCTGAGACACTTGGGTGATTGCTTCCAAAGCCATATGGATGCCATACGCCACAGACAGTACATCAGAATCGATCTGCAGTCAAGTTAGTCCACTTCGTCCCTACGCGTTCATGCCTTTTACTTACGATAGTATCCTCTATTCCTGGTAAGTCCGCCGCTGTAAGGTGATTGCGCCACAGCAACTGGGTGGGATTATCGCCGAAAGCTCTTGAGCCCAAGATTGAATGGCGTGGGAAATTACGGAATCGTAATTGTTGACTTGCTCGGCTTTCTATCCAGTGACTTTGAGAATGATCCCACGCGTATGAGGGGATGTCTGAGAGAATGCGCGGGGATCTTTGCGCCATTTCCAGGCAATCATCGTTCTCTACAACAATGCCATTGATTTCATGGCCATTGAGATCGATGCCGCAGGCCATCATCTTCGCAGCTGCTTCGAGCATAGATTCGAAAGAGGAGATGTCTCTTCGGCAAGACGCAAAATAGAGCACTTTGAACCCATCCTGACGAGAGAAAATGTCATTGCTAGCGCTTTTCATAGCAGGGTGCGGACCAATTTCGATCAGAGATATAGAGTCGTAAGAGCCAGCGGCTGCTTCAAGTGCGCGGGAAAATTGGACTTTGGCACACAGATTTCGTGCCCAGTATCCAGAGCTTAGATCGCTGGGTAATAATCGCCGGCCAGTAAGTGTAGAGAAAATATCACATTTGAAGCTAGGTATACCTGCTAAGAGACCGGAAGACTTTTGAAGTAGTCCATCCAAGGTGGCTTGATATACTTTGGCGACTGGGTCCATATGAGTGGAATGGTACGCTATGATGGAGGCTTAGTAACATGAAGATTATAATCAGAGAAGTCGATCCCGTGAGATGTTATCTTACCGATATCAACTTGGAGCCGTCTGTGGAAGATTTGACGTTCTTGGCAGACAAGAACAAGATAATCGATAGCTTCCAAGTCTCCCGATACCGTGCAGTTTCGAGGAGAATTTATTGCTGCGATCGAGGCACGGATATTAGCTTCTCTCAAGAATGCTGTACAATCGTCATGACCCAATCCCACGGCACACATCGAGCCCTTTATCGTCGAAGATTCTTGATATTCTTGGATGAATTTTCCGCGGTAATAGGCGATCAGTATAGTTTCTTCTAATGAATATGCCCCTGCTGCGTAGCAGGCAGCAATTTCACCAGAAGAATGGCCGAGCACGAATCGAGGCTCAATGCCCCATGATTTCCAAAGCTCTACTAATCCGATTTGGAGAGCTGTACATGCCGTTTGCGAGATGATTGGCTTGTGAATAGATGATGCTTCAGCTGCGATAATCAATTCTCGCCTCAGCGTCCAACTTGGCCTGTCAGGAAGCGATGCGAGTACCTCATCGCATTTTTCGATAATGGATCGAAATACGTACGAGTGCATAATCAAATGCTTCCCCATGGTAGGCCTAGACTCCATGTTAGTCTTGAACCCCGAGTGAAGGACCGCAACGTACCAATGGGCTCCTTGGCCGGTGAAAATGAAGCCCAAAGCATCACTTGTGCTTGAGTCTCTTTTGCCCACTGGGCTTGACTTACTATTTTGCAACTTGAAGGCAAGCTCGTGGTGCGTGGACGCAACGATATACCGGCTTTTCGCTAGAGTTGATCGTCGGTTCAGCGTAGTATGTGCCAATTCCGGTAGGCTAGGTTTCGCTGACGATATATAATTGGTGTAGCTTTGAGAAAGCGCTCGCAAGGAATTTTCGGAAGCTGCCGATACTTTGAATATATAAGGTCTTTCGACCGCATCCGTCGACATTGATATTGAGGGCTCGGACGAGTGCTCCAGAATAATATGGCCATTGGTGCCACCAAATCCAAACGAGTTGACAGCCGCACGCCGAGGAAGCCCATGAGTCTCCGGCCAGGGCATTAAAGAGGTTGGTATTATGATCTTTGACAAGTCCATATTTGGATTGGGTTGGTGAAAGTGATTTTGAGGTGGTATCTTGCCCTCTTGAAGGCACTTGACAGTCTTAATGATACCTGCTAAAGCTGCCCCGGCTTCAAGATGACCAACGCTGGATTTAATGGATCCAACAATCAGCTTGCGGTCGCTGCTGGTTTCATTGAATACATTGTTAATGGCTGATATCTCTATAGGGTCCCCAATGGCCGTGCCAGTTCCCTGTTATGTAAGTGCTAGAGCGTGGCTGTTCAGGCTCGAAGACTTACATGAGCTTCAACATATTGAATCTGTGAAGGATGCATGTTGGATGACGAGTAGAGGTTCGTCATGTTCAGTTCTTGAGCGGTTGAAGAAGGAAGTGTTATTCCATTCGTGTGTCCGTCCTGATTGATACTTGATCCACAGATAATTGATTGTATGCAATCCCCGTCTTCCAACGCTTGAGCGAGAGGTTTCAGCACTATTGCAAGTACTCCTTCCCCACGTCCATAGCCGTTTCCAGAAGCATCGAAACTGTGAGATATGCCGTCAGGGCTCAAGAATCCGAGATTTGACATGTGCAAAAATGAGTCAGGACTCAAGATAAGGTTTGAGCCGGTGACCAACGCCATAGAGCAGTCACCGGCACGAAGAGAGAGTATAGCTTGATGTAGGGCTGAGGCGCTTGAGGAGCAAGCTGTGTCAGTGACAATTGATGGTCCTCGGAGGTCCAAATGGTAGCTAATGCGATTTGCAGCCATTGCGATGGATGAACCAGTCGAGTGATATCTGGGGAGGACGTCAATATCTCGAAGGAGACTAGAGGTATAGTCACTTCCAGAAACTCCTAAAAGTATCAAAATCAGCGCTTAATCTTGGTTGATAGTACCAAATGGTCGCAATGTACCCGTTAGAGCATCTTCTTTTAATGCAAGAGAATGTGGGTATGGATGAAAAGAAATGATGCTCTTCCAGCTCGCACACTACGGCTTGAGAACGCACCTGAAAACACCCCTGTGCTACTTCCTGCGAGCATTTTCATAGGAATGCCAGCATTTTCAAAGGCCTCATATCCTACTTCTAGCAAAATACGATGCTGGGGGTCCATTGCAGCTGCCTCTGGAGGTGACAAGTCAAAGAACACATGATCGAATTTATCAACATCGTCTTTGATAAAATAGGCGTGTTTGACGTTAGTGGTGCCGGTTTGACTTCCGTCCCCAGATGAATAGAAGCCCGCGGAATTAAATCGAGTGATTTCTTGGCGTGTATCTGCCGATGAAGCAAGTACATCCCAAAGTTCGGAAGGATTGTTTGCACCGCTTACTCGACATGCCATCCCAATGATAGCAATTCCTGTATGGCTTCGAGAAGGATCCATAGTCAATGACGAAATCCAATAATGGAGAATAACTGTAGAGGAATTATGTTCGTGGCCGCGAAGTAACTGCGTGGTGTGAAGGATCTGAAAGAGATATTTAGAGATGACTTGCTTATAAACTAACTCCGAGCACCAGCTGAAACGCTTTTTCTCATTGGAACCAGGTACATATAGCGCTTCTCTTCGCAGTATTGACAACAATAGAACGGCAATATATGGCAAGAATATGGAAATTTCTCGGGGTGCACGAGGCCGAATCGATTCGCCGCCTCGGCTTACCAGAAGGAATCCATTCACAGAGCCCCTATCAGTGCAGGCTCATTGTCACCCTGAGATCTTGTGTACATCGGTGCCTGATCACCAGATTCTTCGTGGCGGTGTTGCCCATGCTACATAGGACACAGTCACCGAATAGGCCTACCGGTATGTGGTATGCAGCAAGCACACTAGCTAGATTGCCGGAATGATCAACTTGAAGAGCCCCTGAGCGCCCTGCCCGTTGTGCAGAGACTTCAGGCCCTTGCATGAAGTGGGGTTACATCTGTACTCTCGGGGTTTCGAAATTATGACCAATTAGAGTTTTTAGCAATGATTATGAATCATACAGTAAATTGGATTCGCACTCCGACAAATGAGAAAAGAGTATTGCATGTTGTACAATGCACGTTGCGGACTTGGCGGAGGCTGCGGAGTTGGCGCCCATGACGAGATCCCACGCATGGGCACGAGCGGGGCATCAGTCGCTAAATGCCCTAATTGGCGTTTTCTTTTCGCCGGGGCCTCCGTACAAATATAGCTTCTATCCATTACAATCACCATTACTTGGTCTGAAATGCATTCGTACCTTCCATTTCTACTTTTGGTCACTTGCGCTGTGCCTAACTTGTGCCAAATGTCTCTTCCGCAAGTCTTCCACGGTACTTCTGTTTTAGTGTACCCGAATGCTTCGTCAGCCTGGCCCGGCAACGCTACTTTCAAGTCTGCGAATTTCTACTGCTATTTCACTGGTTCTGGATACATCTCATTTGGATGGTAAGTGTTGACTGCCTACCTCTTGTTGTTCGTTCTTTATAACGGGTGGCACGATAGGTGGCTACCCGCTGTCCCCGGAGCGAATTACTCTCACTGCGATCCGGGATCTTCTCGCTTCGATTGGTATGAGGTTACGACGACCTTTACATGCAATGAGACCGGTTGCCGGGCGCATATTCTGAATTACAATGCGTCAAGCGAGCTCGCTTTTGAAGATGACTATGCACTTTCGGCGCTGGATCTGGGCAATGGTAATCTCGGTCAACTTGGACTTAGCTATTTCGATAAAGAGGGCGGAGGGTATGCTATCGGCACGAGAAGAGTACTAAGTGAACGAGCCTCTGGACGCCGAGAGGTACACGAATGTCTGAAGGCTATTCGAACTCTGCAAAAGCTTCAGACGGAGCAAGGTCTACGTCTTCCTTTCAAATTGGAAGACATTTGTCCGCAAGATGACATGAACGGAACAGAGACTACGGTTAGCTCCGTAAAACAGGTAAAATTTGAGGTGTAGCTTGGTTAGGATAGGGGTTCTAGTCTGTCTTGGGTTTTAACTTTGAACGTCTGCTTCGCACTCAAAAATCTTAATGGGTTCACTGCCTCAGAGACACATTAGCCTGTATGCATTCTATTTACGGTGTTGGCCAGTTCTTAAATGACGAGGTGAAATCCACGAGCCGCATTCCGACGCAAACCTAAGCATCCTGAATGGTTTTTCGCAAGGCAGCGAAACCGTCGGCAGACTCGTATATTATTCGCAATGGGATTGGTGGCCTCGGTGACAAGTTGATTAATTTTAATTGCACGGGGCAGGTATTTGCCACGTCGAAAAGGCGCAAGTTCCAGTGCTGATCTTCGTTCAGCTTTGGGAGGGTTGCTTTCTGCACCATAAGGCTTATGGCGGTGTAGGGTACTCAAGAAATGATCTACACGGCTGGTTTATTAGGCCAGATTGGTCATGCATTAGCGGCGGAGTGTGCTGAGAGCTCCCGTCGTTTCGGGTAGGGACGGGACCACAGCAAAAACTTGATGCCTGGTATCTCAACCTGAGACTAGTATGAGGATATAGTTGATCTATTCTATTCGTCTGAAGGCCCTAAATAACAAGACATCCACGAGAACCATTTCCTTCTGCACACAGTGTGCAAGAATGACAACTTGTGGGGGTTTCGAGCGTCAGAGGACGCAGACTGCAGCTTTTCGTAGTGCAGTCGTGATATGTACCGTTGTTATTTGCGAGTCTCTGCTCGCGACAGTCATTTTCCCCTTCATTTATCTAATGGTGAAAGACTTTCCCCAAATAGAAGAGCACTTTGTTGGTTTTTGGACTGGAGTAATAAGTAAAACAATACCCCATTCTGTAGAAGAAACTTTGGACTGATCTAGGTCAGCCTCGGCGTATTTCTTATCCCAGGCAGTGACTGTCTACATATGGGGAGTTTGCTCTGATAAGTTGGGACGAAAGCCGGTTCTCCTATTTGGACTGGTTGGCGGTACTTTGGGAATGGTGGCTTTTGGCTTTTCACGCTCAGTGTACTTCGCGATTATAGCTCGCTGTATTTGTGGATCTCTCAATGGTACTTTTGAAAAAATCTCTTCAATTTCCACGGACTAATCGGAATGTAGGTAACGCGGGAGTTGCAAGGACAGCACTTGGAGAACTCGCCCACGAATTCCACTGGAACCAGGGGAAAACCTTCTCGTTGTTTGGCCTATGTTCTGCGATTGGATATATTACTGGTCCCCTTATTGGAGGATACCTTTCTAATCCTTCAAAGCGATGGGATTTGAGCAGCTCCTGGAGCTGGTTTCGAACATTTCCATATCTTCTTCCTTGTTGCATTATGGGACTCTGCAGCGGCATTACATTCGTTCTCGTGGTGGGATTTCTGGAAGAGACACGGCTTCCGCCTGATACTCTACGTGAACCTCCAAAAATGAGCCCTGGCCAGCCCGAGACAACATTTCCTGAATCCCCTGAGACCGAGCCGTTACTAGGAGACCCAGTCATATCTAGGCTATCGTTGACGCCCACAAAAATCGATCATCGCTCTAAGTCTATACAAATGTGTGTGCTTAGTCTGGGGTAAGTTATTGCATATCAAGCTTGGTAATTAAATTAATGACTAGTTCAGTACTCTTTCATTCCATTCTATTATTTTTGATGAAATTTATCCCGTTTTTGCTTCAACGCGTTCGCCAAATGGACTCGGCCTTACAGTTTCAGAAATCGCCCTTACCTTATCGGTCATGGGACCAATTGTTCTGGTAGCCGCGCTTTTGTTCTTCCCATTTCTGCATAATCGGTATTCCACCATCAAGATAACGCAAGCCACGGGCATTGTCTTCGGTATAACGTACTGCTTATTCTCATTACTTCCGCAGGCCCATCATATCGGATCGAAAGACTCGGTTCGAGCAGTGCAACTAACTATACTGTTTGTCTTGATGGCGATACGTTTTGGGACCAATGTGATAGCATACACAAGTCTAGGTGTACTTGTGAGACAATCCTTACCTCTGCCCGACGAATGGTACTTACAGATACTAGCTGAATGATGTCGCCGTGCCTAGTAATCGGGGAGCGGTAATGGGGTGAGTAACACTCAATACCGCCTTGTATTCCTTACACAAATTTTCACACTTACACCGAATTTGATGTAGACTTGCACAAACATCGATGTCCCTAGGGCGAGCAATAGGTCCCGCTTTCGGTGGCGCTGTCTGGTCTTGGAGTCTGGCAAAAGGTTTTCCACCGCCGTTTGATTCTCATCTTTTAGTAAGTTAGGTATGTGAACTCTGATCAGTCTAAAGCTTACCATTGCTCTAGTATGTGATAGAGTCAGTGCTGGCAGTACTTCAATATTATTTTGTGACAAGAATGCAGCACAATGAGAATTAATATCCACATTGCAGGTATCAAGAGCTGAGTCCCCGCAGTTGCAGCATAGATCAACAACCCATGAAGGTATTAGGTGCTTCGAGTTGGAAAATGAAATTGTTTACAGACTACGTAATTACTCAAATTCCCAGTACAGAGTAGTGTCATTAGCTACAGTGCTTTTAAACCAATAAAATAAATCGGTCTCATGTTCAAAGGAATGATGTAAGTAGATGCAATGATGACTTTCTGTTGCGCACAATATTCGACTTATGAAGAATCTGCTCTATAAGGTGTGTTACAATATCGCCCCTAAGAAGCAAAACAAAACAGTTCAGGTCCTTTCATCTCTCTGTGGTATTTGTTTGTCATCTGTTTGGGTGTGTGCCAACGTCTTTCTCCAGACCTAGAGCATTAGGCATCTCCAACTGTCCCGATATCTAACACTCGGCCCCATTTTCGAGCGAACTGGTTCGTCCAGGACCGTATGTGAGCTCAGGCTTGGCAGAAGATGCGTTTGATTGCTCGCGATTTAGTAGCTCAATGCTCCTCGAAGACAGGTCATCTTTTTCCCTGCCTCCTGGCTGGCCTCTTGACTGCATAGACTGTGAAGATTTTCGAGATGATGTGAGTGAAGTAAAAGATCGAGAAGCGAGGTCGAAGGACTTGCGAGCTAGGATGGTCATGGTAGGAATACATGCGCCGACGAGAGCAAAGGCCGTTTCCAGGATCGACCAGATAGTAGTGAGAGCCGTTTGATCTATAAACCATTTTTTTAGCAATCGGGAGTATAGGCTATCCCCTGGAAGAGAAACGTACATGCGTCGTGTTTTCCTGGTGTATTTGCTAGCTTGACGAAGTATACAATGCGAACTATGGACAAGACTGGGACACTGGGTAGGGCAATTGGTTAGCCGGAAATAAATTCTGGTGTAAGTTTGATGTTCTAGGAAACCTACAAATAACCAACGGCGAATATCAGGAGAAGACCAAGTTTCCTAGGCCATTGAATTTGCAATTTGGCAAGAATCGGCATCGGAACCAGGAGAATTGCAAAGTCGGTGACGATGTTCGGAATGGTTTGGGCGTAGAAGAATGGCAACGGAGGGAAACATTTAGAGCCGTGCAAGGGTGCAATTGAACCCGTTACTGGTCTACATTGAAATATTGCCAGGAAGGTGATAATAATCCACCAGAGTACGGTAATCGTTCCGATTACATAAAGAGTCATGCGCAGACCGGATTTGGAACCAAAGATTCGATTATAGAAGAAGAGGACCGATATTTTGGTGAGCAAGAAGCTTGTGAACCAGAGAATCTCGTTGACGTAAATGATACGATAGTAATAGAGGGTGTCGCCCTTTGGAGTTCCATATCCATGGTGTATAGCTAAGACGATCGAACATCAGCTGCTTTCACCGGTGAGTTACGTTTATGGCCTACCAAAATAAAAAGAAATAGAAATGGCCAGGGTGAAAGGCTATTTCCTGCCATTAGCAACCATTTTTGTATGGCTCGAATACAATCTTCTGTCAACTCACGAGAGATGCAAGCGCAAACCAGTCGTCCCATTGCAAGGTCGTTTTCGACAATTTCCTGGCTAAAAAGCGGAAGGCGACTGACACTATCGCAATGACGATCATTGCAGTGCTTACCCTACTGGTTAGGTTTGCTAAGTTTTCCACCATGTTGTTTTCCGATTGGTTGTCAGTGTCGGGGACAAATACTGTACTTCGAGACAGAATTTGTCTAGGAGAGTTGGGAGGGAGGTTGAGCATGTGTACTGAAGCTCGGGCTTATAATAAGCGGCATGGGGGAATTAAGGTCTCGTTACTCTACCTAGTCGGATGTTGGTTGCATGAAGCAGCAGCGCCACTAGTGCGTATCGTCGCACATCGTCGCACATCAAATGCTTGCAAGTCCACTGAAATCTACGCTATAGAAGCGTTCAGGACTGCCTTAACAGGCAAGATGTTGGAACAAACATAGACATACCACTTGCCCAGAGACCCCGTACTGTACGTTTCCAAAAATGGAAACTGACGAGATGTTGGTTTAACGAGAGTCCACCAATTACACTATGGATCATCCGTCTCACCTGGGAGGGTGTTATAGGGGCGTGGGGCGTCGACTCCGGACGCATGCAGGTGAGACTCGCCCGTGGTAAGCTGCATTGCGCCTGCATGAGATCTCCGACCCTTACATATATTGCAAAGCCCTCACAAGCGAAAAGGGAGACCATAGACAAGTGGGAATTTCTAACGCCCAGGCCTGTCTATGGTGAAATTGATCTCCGATTTGCTTCTTCGGCATCTGGATTTGTCAGTTGACTTTTGTTTGGGCGGCCACAGAAATACATACGAATACTTGATTTGACCTTGGACTAATCCTAATTAGGAAGTCTGCCCCCATCCTCTGAATATCACGTCTAGCGGTGCAGGAAAGTGACAGAATTAAGGCTAACGACGATTCGGTACTAAATACAGTACGTGGGGTTCCGAGATTATCGCAGACAAGTCTTAAACTTCGTACAGAAGTCAAACCTTTGCATTCAGTACCGTACTAATCTTTTTGATAAGATACCTTGTTTCATATTCCATAGATGTTCCATGCTATTTTCGACACAGGGCGCTCCGATATGACGAGTCTCCCGGTAGAAAAGCATTCCGATGAAAGTCTAGATTCTGTGGCTTCTTGGAACAGCTTTAACTTGGCATTTCAGCTTCACGAGTTTGCCAATACGGACCCATATACCCACCCGACGTTAAAAGACCCCCTTTGCATCGATCCAACGATCGACTGGTCCGCTCTATCCTCGTCTTCGAAAACCAAGAAGCTGGTCTGTGTCAACTGCCGCCAGCGCAAAAAGGGATGCGATGTAAGCTGGCAGTGTACGTCAAGAAATGTGGTGACTAACTCGGGGATCTCCAAGCTCAAATTGCCAAGCTGCTCGCTGTGTAGCAAACATGGAGATTACTGCGTCTACCCAAATAACAACATAAATCGAAATACAAGATCGGATTCGATTTCACAATTTCAAGCAGACTTAGCTGATAGTCAACCCAAGCCTGGACTTTTATCTCCCTCTTCCGACTCTTCGTGGTCACATGTATCCAATTGGGCAACACCCTCGGAATCATCATCACAGCAAGGGCGGACAGATGCTTTGGAAGCAGGTCCAAACTTTCAAGACTGCTCACAAGCTGTGGCGACGCGAAGATGCTTCGATCAGCGAGCCCAGATAGATTGTGAAACAGGCAATCTGGCATCAAAATCGTCAACCTCCGACCTTGCAATGAGCTTCTACCCTAGCTCGGCAAGCGGATCCTTACGGTCGATATCCTCGCGGTTAGAAACAGTACCAGACTTATTGCAAAACACTACAAGATCAACTACAGCGGACCTAAGTTTGCCACTCCCGAAGGAGCTTTCGGAGCTGGTGGGGGCCTTCTTCCACGATCATCATCACATTCTACCTTGTATTCATCGCGAAAGATTTCTCGCCTGGATAGATGAGGGTTCAAATACGACCACAGAATCTCCACTTTTATGGTCTATTCTTGCAGTCTCTGCGACCTTTCAAAAGAATCCAAACCTTCGTCATCGAGGACAGAAATGGCTCGCAAAAGCAGTGGATTTGCTCGATTCGGACCTGAATCGCTGTTCAAAGAGCACACAAATCTTTCAAGCCTCTGTATGGGTTACCTTCCTGGTATATTCATCTGGGAAATATCACCAAGCGTGGTTATTGCTAAGCAGGTCTTACCACCTTGCTTCTCTTGCAGGCATAGATCGAGTCGATCGATTCGGTCCTAGGGCGTCAAACACCGTCTCCAATGACAGTTTTCTTTGCGAAGAGCAGAGGAAGATTATGTGGTCTTTCTATATCTTGGACAGATCAATTTCCACTCTGTTATCTGTCCCACTCATACTCGACGATAATTACATTTGCGTCAATTTCCCCCTAGAAGATGACGAGTTCCAGGCTTGTTCTATGGCTAACGTATGTTCGCTTCTTATTCACGGTAACTTGGAAAGAAAGCTAACCTGGAGATCTTTAGTTCGAAAACACGGAGCATTTCCACCATTCTTTCACCTGTGATCTCACTGTTTTGATGGGGCCCTGTATTCTTCAAAGCCTTGCGTCTGTCCCGACTATTAGCGACATCTACAGAGTCGCAATTCTGCTAGGCCGTATCGTTACATATTACAACCAACCACAGAGCATTGGACAGAGTAAAAAGACCTCTGATGATTTAACTAGTCTTGAAAATATTTTAAGCCTATTCGAATTTGCTTTGTCAAGGTCGCCCCTTTCTCTTCAAGCATTGCACCCTGCTGCTGCTACAACAACCTTGTGGTTACACACCCTGGTCCAGACATGCAGCATATTACTATTCCATCCTCAAGTTACGAGCTCGATCTCATCTGCGGAAAATACCACTAGATCGCTTCTAAAGACTTCAGCATTGGAGAAATGCGGTGCCTCCGTCCAGAGGATGCTTCAGAAATTTCGCGCTACGGAACACTGCCCATTCGTTCTGAAGAATCCATTTCTTTTGAATGCCTGTTATTTAGGGAGTCATCTTCTAGTTATCATCTCTCGAAGCAAATGCAGCAGTCGGCAAAGTGAGATCCAGTTCCTTCTCGACGTCATGGAATCTATTTCAACCCATGGCTATACACTTGCACAAAAATTCATTTATGAAATACGCCAAGACGCGGAACGAGATGAAGATGAGGTTCGAAAAATTCGTACAGGCCGCGGTTACTATCTGGAATAAATTACAGATTCTGACCCTTTGTGACTGCACGTTGGTGCACGTTTTTTCTACGCGAGCGTCGAAAAGGAGACACTGGGTACTACGGGAAAGGAGCATTGATACCGATGGAGTGGAAAACTGTGGCTAAGGACCCGACGGGGCTCAAAGAACAATCTGGGGAGACAGAAGGATTGGGATAGGGGGTGGAGACAAAGGGATTTCATTTTTCGTTATGTACTTTTCTTTTGTTTGGGTTGTGTATTATATTTCACTTCACTTGAGTCACTTACTTACGTCTGAAGATGGCGAGGCCGGGATTTGGAAGTGTATCTGCAAGTTGAGCTGTAAATTAAATGACTCTCTACATAGGCTTAGTTCCTCCAAAGAGTATGAATTCGAACAAAAATAAAAATAAAAATAAAATAAAAATTCCATAACGAATCCACGCTGGAAATACAAGGTACACACGCTAAGGTTCAGGGCATAAGTCAGCTTCTTAGGGTGCTGTCCGGCCAATGTCATTATTCATATTCCACTTCTAGACAATTCCATTAGAATTACGGTACAGCCGAGAGCAAATTCCCTGTGAAGGGGTTTTTGAGTCAAAATTCGCCAAGTAACAACATCATCGCCCATGAACTGTTTCTAGGGCTGGGGTCGCTGAAGCTCAAAAATGCTTTTAGTGAACCCAGTCCACAGACTCTCAGAGATACGAAATACTGTTAGTAAAGCATCATCTGAATCTAGCACTCTCGCTATTGATAATAAAATTTTACTTGACGTCGATATAGCATGAATACTGAGCGTCTACAATAAGCATATCTTTGCTATGCCTGAAAGCAGTTTACTCACAACTAGACCTCCGCCATCCAATGTCCTAGCTTATACTCTCTGCAACATTGGGGGCGTCGATAAGTATTGGACACCTCGTGCTCGTGCTTTACTTTGCTCATACAGATAGGCTGAGGGCAGGCACCCCTGCATCGCCCTTTTACGTGGCACTTGTGGCCTGATAGCGGCCCTATGAGGTCACCAGTAGACCTGGATGATGGGGTTATTAGAAAGGAGAAAAGGGGAAAAGGGGAAAAAGATGTCTATTTTCTAACCATTGATCTACGGTTCTTGTGCTGGCTAGCGTGCTGACGTGGATGTATGACATGGCGATCCTTTTTTTGATTTGCGCAGGAAGAATGCCCAATTGATCTGCAGACCCTCGCCTAGCCCAAATGGGTCACCGATGGCGAGTCTTATCCTTGAATTCATCAGCGGCATATACAGGATGATCGACGGCTTGTTTTGCTGGAAACGACGCTGACGGCGGAGTGGGTCTTGTACGACCGCCGATCATGATCATGACCTATGTGGGTCCGAGCCGAACAGGGCGTGGGCGCGCGGGAAACGGAGATATTGATTCTCAGGTATCGGACCTTTTCATGCATGCATATGCATGCGCAGTTGGAAATGCGAATCGCACCCAACTGCCACAAAGCTTTGCTCTTCTACGACGCCCGTCAGCTCAGTGAGTGACCTTTGCCCCTGAACTTCCTGCAACAGCCATCCTGTCCAAGGCTTCCCCCGAAGTTGGAATCGCTGCGGCTTAAACTTACTGTCTTGTCATAGCTGGAGCTCCCTGGCACGCTAGCTGGGTTGACTCACTGGGATGCAAGTCAAGTTTTCATGTTGTTTGACCTACTTAGGAGAAACCTATCTTGACTTATTAAGTTTAGCTTTACACCGCACCTAGCTCTCGAGACGTTAGATCGAGATTCAATTGGCTTTTACGTTTATTTATTTCATCGTGATGGAAACGCCTCAACCGGCTCCCAAACCCGAGCTTAACAATGAAGATGAGCAGAATCTAGAATCTAACAACGCACAGCATCCCCCTCCTCCTCGTGATCTCCATGGTGTATCTGTATGCAAAACACCAAATAAATTGAGTAGTTAATTTTGCTAAAGCTTAGTTCAGTGGGTCCTCACGGTTGTGGCGACGCTATCGAGCCTCTTGCTTTACGCTTTCGACAACACTATTGTGGCGAACATAATACCCGTATGGCGAGCAGTTCCCATGAAGAAGGAATTACTGATAATATTTAGTCCATTTTGAACAGCCTTGGCTCGGCTGAAAAACTGCCATGGCTTTCTGTAGGGGAAGTCTGTAGCGCGCCCGATTTCGAGTCCATTCTGATTGTGTTTTAGGTTCTTAATAGCCGGCTTATGTGTCGCTATGCCATTCGGACGGCTCTATGGAATTTTCAACGCAAAGACGCTTTATTTCATATCAATCACGCTGTTTCTCGTTGGCTCTGCGCTTTGCGGTGCGGCGCCAAATATGACAGTCATGATTATTGGTCGTGTTATTGCCGGTATAGGAGGCAATGGCATGTATTTCGGAGTGGTGACGCTGCTCTCTGTTAATACTACGGATCAAGAACGACCGACGTATTTAGCACTTATGTATGTCTTTCGTCTTCGTGTCTTCGAGGGAATGTCATTAATAACCATCAACGCGCTAGTGGCCTGGTATATGGGATTGGTAATGACGATTTTTCGTTCCACTTTTCAATTCAGAAGCTATCCCTTTCCAATATCTCAAATCAATAATTTTGAGCATAGCGTTGACAATATCTCTCGAATCTAGGGACCGTTGTGGGGCCAGTCATCGGAGGAGCTTTCGCAGACTCGGCCGCCACATGGCGATGGGGCTTCTACATCAATTTGGTCATCGGCGGGGTCTTTGCTCCTGTTTATGTATGGATACTGCCGCCATACGAACCAGATTCCTCTTTGAGTATTTCTCAAAAGATTCAATCTTTTGATTATCTGGGTACCATCCTACAATCCGGCTCACTTTGCACCATAGTCATGGCAATAAACTTCGGAGGAACTTTATATCCCTGGGGCTCTGGACGAACCATCGCCCTTTTCGTCGTTGCCGGCGTTTTGGCGACTGCATTCGTTGTTCAACAAACTTGGGCCGTCTTTACTTCACTACAAACTCGGCTCTTTCCCGTACACTTCCTTCTCCAGAAAGAACCTGCTTTGCTAGGTCTCCTGATGACTGCGAATAATAGTGCCACATTCGTGTTGGTATATTACATTCCACTCCTTTTTCAGTTTACTCGTGGATCAAATGCACTCAGGTCAAGTGTACAGCTACTTCCGCTGATTGTCTTAATCACGGTTACAATAATGCTAAATGGTGCTATACTATCTAAGACTGGTCTTTACAAGCCATGGTATGTAGTGGGCAGTGTACTTGTTGTTATAGGGGGAGTACTCATGGGTATGTAAGGTGCAGTATTTTGGAGCACTTGTAGGTCCTAACTTAAGATTTGTAGCCCATACGAACCTCACCACTGCAAGCGCCCGCATCTACGGTTATCAGATCATACTTGGCATTGGACTAGGAGGGTATCTTCAATCTGGATATGCGATTATCCAAGTAATTTTGCCTCCTTCCGATCTGGCGTATGCTTTGTCTTTTATGCTCTCAGGTATAACGAAGCCCTTCAAAATTCCTCAGAAAACATCACTAACAAAATCAAAAAGCTCAACTTCTTGGACTGGTGTTCAGTCTCTCCATATCCGGATCCATTTTTGTCAACAGAACGATCAGTTCCTTATCAGTCATTCTTCCCGATGTTCCTAGAGGGCAATTACAAAGCGCTATCACGGGGATTAGCGGAGACTTTTTCCACAATCTGCCACACAGCCAGCAGGTGGAATGTTTGGTAGTTATAATGGACTCTTTAAAGAAAGTGTACGATACGTCAACCGTTTTATTATTTATTCTTCCACAGCACTGACTCAGTCTAGGTACATTCTTGTTTACGTTGCTGGAGCTGTTTCTCTACTTGCGGCACTCTTTCTTTCCGTAAGAACCCTTTCCTACAAGAAATCTACTCAGCACGTTCTAACCCCAGAAATTCTAGAATAAGAAACTCTCTCTTGCTCCTACTTCCAAGGGTTGAGTTTGGTAGTGCGCCCTTCTTCGTGCGGACTTTGACCAGACTAGGTGCTCCACAGGACGACTAAACACAAGGATAGTGAGCCCAGGAGGAGGCGTGTAGTTCGTGCTCTAGCAAGAACAAGGATTGATGTAATTGTGGAATTCATAGAATAGAAGAACTGAATAGTACGGGAAAGACTTTTGTTTTCGCCCTCCAAGGCTGGCCGATTACTACCATGAGGTACCTAGCAATGGATTTCAATTGCCATGAGTTCAAACTAGTTACTGTGCTCGCGTACCCATGCAATTCGCATTATGTGCAAACACCAGACTTCGTTGGGTAACTTGTCTTTCCTATATGTCTGATTGTTTGCTGATACCACCGACATTAAAGTTGAACAATCATAGTCGGCCCATCCCCTCAAATTTTTAATACTGGACTGGTCTGGCACGAAACTGTACCACTGACTCCTTTGGCGGCACTAATACAAGTATAGAGTTATACTTTTGAGTCGGAATTGTCTCTCCTGGTGGCATTCGAAGCTCAAATCTGAGCAGGATTGCGGCTAGAGTTGCCTTGACTGCATTACTTGCAAAGAAACGTCCTGGGCAAGCATGAACGCCATATCCGTACTCCAAGGAATCTGTTCCACTTGCCACAGAGCTCAGCTTCTGTGGATTTTCAGAGATCGATGCCAGCTTGGCCCACCTGAATCCTTCGAAGTTGCATGTCGATTGTTCGATTGGAGAATTTAGAGAGGGCACAGCAACGTAGGATCCGGTCGGCAGTATGCTCCCATCTCTCAGATGTAGTGGGGCCATGACTTTCCGATATACAGAGAGCAGATTCTGTGAGATGTGACGCTGCGACTCTTTGAGAAAGCTGTCCAATTTAACAAGCTTGGACAATGCTTTTGGTGACAACGAAGAGGAACCATGCTCTTCACAGACTTGACGAAGTTCGGCTAGAAGGGGCTCCGTGTACTCGGTGCGGCTTGCAAGATCGAATAGGGCATGCATCAACACCATGGCGGTACTTTGGATTCCAGCAATATTCAGCTGAATTAGCGCAACAGTCAGCGCATAGCTGTCAGCGACTTTATCCTCGGGGACATTCTGGATCCACCAGTCGATGAAGTCCGTTCGATTTACCGTTCGCCCAGGCTTTTGTACTTGAAGTTCTGTATCTTTCAGTCGAGATCTGAGAATAGCGTCAAGGTGTTTCTGCAAATTTGCTATATGCCTGTTCAATGACTTGCACTCAGGCAAAAATCTGGCCACTATAGGCTGCTGCCACCATGAATAACCCATCAGTGTAGCAGCCGTATGAATGGCACTGGTTGAGTATCCTTGGCATGCCTCGTTCCAATCATTATTCCTACAAAGATCCAGGCCAACGAAAACACGCTCGAATATCTTCATGTTGAGGTTGACGCTCAAATGGTATGCACTTCTTCCTCGCCAATCCGCGCATTTCCCGATGTGTGTATCAATGCCAAACGCAATTTCTTCATGGACAGCGTCAAAGTACAAAGCCATTCTTTTCGTCATAGAATCCTTAATGAACGCAACGGCGCTATGCGTACGATCTCCGGGCTCCATCGGGGTCAGTGATCCAAGCAGGGTCCACTTTCCCAGGATCCTCTCTCGAAGATCGATATTCGATGATATCTTGTCATCCTTCTTCCATCCATAATCGGCGAGAAAACTCCTTGGGAGCACATGGATGGTTCTCCATGGAAGTTCAATAACGAATTTCTCATCGCTGTTGAGACGTATTTGGGCTTGAAGGATACTGAAGACGTCGTCGCTACTCTTTATGGATATTATTCGCAGCGAACCCGCACGAGCTCCGAAGCGAGATGTGATATGACCTAAGAAGAGTAGGGTCTGGAGATACGCTCTTTGAAACCACCGAGTCAGAATCATATAGAGGTAAGACAGTATGTCAAGGACAGGCATATTGTCAGAAATATTTATTGTGAAATACTTGCACATAGAAGATGTTTAGTAACAAATGCCTTCGATAGAGCTAAGACCTCATTAGAAAATGACTGTGGTAAATATTTTGCAATACCTTGGATCTAGACTTGATTTGGCGACATATGGTATTTTACAATTGCACGTGGCCATGGCCTTACAGTGGGAATTTGGCATTTCGTTGCGATGCTGCCTGCCAAGACTTGTGGGAGGTGATCATCACGGTTAAATGTTGCTGCAAGTCATCGACAGGGATTAAGTCCGACTCTGTTAGATTGGGCGGATGCAAGAAGCGGAGGCTGGCGGACGCAGCTGGGAGGCACCTGCATGTGCATGTGCAGCTCTTGAAACGACTCTGTGCTACAACACCAACTCTTGGCTCCTTTCAGTTTCTCGTTACTCCCCCGCTCGGATTTTCCATACTCTGGTACAATTTTGCCATCTGCAAACCAAGCTTGCTCGCGAGGCATAGATTCTCTTTCTTTTGGCGGTCTTCATCACTACTATTGTGGTCCAGCATGGCAGACCAAAGCCTGACGTCTCATCCAGCGGCTAGCAGGGCCCACCACTTACCTAATGGAAAAGGCTTCAGAAATCCTTGGGACAGTTGGAAAGATGTCACAAATGCAGATTTCTCAAAAGCTTGGGTCCAGTGCGTCGTCTTTGCGATGTAACAGAGTATTGTCTCGTCTCATCTAATCTTTCAACAGAAGACTTTCGCATGCGATAACCCAACCTTCCGAGCCCCAGCCTACGATGGCAACGCACACCCCAAAATTTCTTCCTTCTCGAAACACATCTAAACTGCGTGCCACATGGTTGGGTAAGAGTTGAATCGATGCCATTATATTCACCACTAACATGTGTAGGGCATGCTTGCTACTATATTGAATTCCCCTCGGGCCTCAGTGTTCTTTTTGACCCAGTCCTCAGAGAACGGTTTGGGCCTTACACTTGGCTTGGTCCCAAGCGATGGACAGGACTCCCTTGTGAAGTCAAGGATATACCTATTGTATATCCCTCCTCCTTTTAGAGAGCTGCGGCTAATAGTCTCCGTCTCATTTTCTAGATCGACGCTGTAGTAATCAGGTAAGTTCATCGGTGTCCTGGATTTTTCATCTTTGACTCATTGAAATAGCCACAACCACTACGATCACCTAGACTTATTCACGATCAAACAAATCTTGGTCGAGCATCCAGACTGCCGCTACTTCGTTCCGTTGAATAACAAGTCGTGGTTCGTCGATTCTGGAGCCCGACCCGAACAAGTGGAGGAACTGGACTGGTGGGATACACAAGTGATTGATATAGGCGGCATAAAGGCGGAGTTTGGATGTCTGCCATGCCAACATTCTAGCGGAAGGACAGCTTGCGACAAGGAAAAGACGCTATGGGCTAGCTGGAGCGTGAAAAGTGGTGGTAAAAGCGTGTGGTTTGGGGGTGATACAGGGTATCGCGCCGTCCCAAAGCTCCCCCACGGAGAAGATGATTACGGTGAAGGCCATGAATATCCAGTCTGCCCTGCTTTCAAAGAGATAGGTGATCGAAATGGTCCATTTGACTTAGGTCTTATTCCAATCGGCGCCTATGATCCTCGCCACCTACTGTCCACCCTCCATTCTAATCCTTACGACAGCGTTAACATCTTTAAGGACGTGCGATGCGAACGGGCGCTAGGGATCCATTGGGGAACTTGGTACTTGACCGAGGAGCCTGCCTTAGAGCCCCCAAAGATGCTTAGAGAAGCTTTGGCAAAATCAGGAATAGCTGAGACTGGTGTCTTTGATGTGTGCGAACCTGGCGAGAGCAGAGAGCTGTAGACCTGATTTGTAGTTTGCAGAAGGCAGAGTCGTGAACAGTCCTGAATAAATACAATTCACTTCTACAAGTCAGAACCTCGCTTCATGTAATTGCAACTCAGTCAGTGAAACCTACGGTATGGTAAAGTCTCTACCACTTGGTTTGCTGGTTTCAAAGTGTTAGAGTATCTTACTTAAGAATAGTCTACGCGTGGCAAAGCTTCACTCATCATACAAATGAAGCAGTCAAGATTAAATGTTCTGACGTTCTGCAGGGGGCAACTTTTGACAATTTCTTGCTGCTGCTTGGCCTGCAGGCCAAAAATAGTAAGACTCCAATTTCATGCTTTGCGGGGCGTTGCGGATCTGGCGGAGCTGATTGGCGGGGATTGTCGCTGAACCTAGATTAGACCTGTAAAGTTCCAAATACAGCTTAGAAAGTCCGATCAATATTCTTGAACCAATCAAATGGCTGGGGTTTGTATGACAGTTTTCGAATAACCGTTCCTGCTGATAGCCTCTAGGTCCCGAAAGCTCTCAATCCATCCTCATCTCACGAGTTCATCGAGCTCATCAAATGGCTGTGACTAAAGGAAATATCCTACTTTTGGGGGGTACTGGCAAGGTAGCCTCGCGCCTGACTCCTCTCCTCTCTACTGCTGGCTATGCTACGCTTCTCGCGTCTCGCAGCGGTACATCATCACCAATCCCTAACACCACATGCATGATCTTCGATTGGAACGACAGCACTACCTAACTACCTATCCTTCTGCGTTTTTAAAGCATTCTATCGATGCGGTCTTCTTGGTCGGCCCTCTCGTTTTAGACATGTACTCACCAATGAAGGAATTCATTCAGTTGGCGAAAGCGAAAGGGGTCAGGCGCTTTGTCCTACTAATTGCATCTTCATTGGAGGTAGCAGATGGACTTAGAATGGGTCCGGTCAGCAAGTATCTTAGCGAAGCGAACGTGGAATGGACCGTACTAAGACCTTGCTGGTTCATAGGTATGTGGGATTTTGCCTCCTGCGTCTTCGAACATATACTAATACAAAGATCATAATTAGAGAACTTTTCGGAGCAGCAACATCTCCCTATGATTTTGCACACTTCTCAAATCATCACGGCCACCGGTGACGGTCGGCTGCCCTTCAACTCTGTTGCTGATGTCGCCGTGACTGCTTTTCGAGTACTCACTGGTCCGGTGCCGCGGAATGCCGACCTTCCACTGCTCGGTCCTGAACTATACTCGTATGACGATGTTGTTGCTCTCTTAAGCGCCAAACTTAGACGCAAGATTGAGCACACAAGGGTTCCTGAAGCAAATCTCTGCGTTGGCAACTTTAGGGGACCAGACGAACAGGTGCTTAGTCCGATTTTCTGTCGCCCGCCATACTTCTAACATAAACACCAATTTTACATTTATTCGTGCCTGCGATTCTAGGAAGAGCAGGACATAACCCGTGGATCCAATCTCGGGAGTGATATTGATTGTAGTTTCCAAACAGGGACAACTGTCTGCGGGCACTTTACTTGATGAAACACTTATCCAAATTATTCCTAACACAACAATGGAGAAGCAACAACACTTCACTGAGTGATCTGTACCTGCCCAGGTAGAGACGAAAGCCAACCATCCACAGGCTCATTATCAACCTTGGACTCGACGCACTCGTTCGCTTGCTCCACGGTCTGCTTTTCCAACACCGGGCAATCAACGCCACAAAACTTGTCCATTGCCCTTTGCAGTGAGTCACCCTTCCAGCCAAATAAGTAGTCCCCATGCCAGCCATATCCAGTAGGATCGCCCATACTGAAGACGAATGGCTGAGTGCCATCCGTAGGCCACATAGTTTGATCGTTGAAGGCAGATGTGTTCCAGATCGTCTCATACAGAATTTGGGGAAGCTTCACCGGATGACTATACTTTATCATTTTAGAGATTGAGACACTTAATATTCCTTGCTTATTCATGGCAAGGTTTGTTGCGACGGGCTGTCCCGCATGCGTCTACAAAAAGTAAGAAAAGGGGGTACTGACGTAGATGGACATTCCCACTGTGTATTGAAGCTCCCATTAGATGGATACGCAACATGACTTTTATGATCTGGGCTATCGACATTAATTCCGTCCCAGCATGTGGGGAAGAAGTTGTTGACCCGCAGGCCGTATGGGCACGGCTTGTTCGGGAAGTCGCGAGTGTCCCAAGAACCTCCGATTTCTGACTGCGGAGGAGCGGGACCCCATGGCTCTGTGAAACATCGAAAGGCTATACTATTAAACTCATCTAGATTGGGACTTGGTGTGCGGTATGCCGGATCGCCGATGAGCATACGGAATCCCTTGAAGATCAGTCAACCCCTCTTTTGATCAGGTACGACATTCATGGGGGGGTGCGGGTTTGAATCCATGTCCTTGAAAGAAAACATAAATCTTACAGGTTTAAAGGCAGTCACTTTAGTCTTCTTGTCGTAAGGTGCAGTGTAATACACCGTCATGCCTCCTCGCTGCTTTTCGAGGCCGAGGTTACCCATCAACGGCACACGATGGAATGACCCATTACGATGATGGAAAAACAAAACAGCAGTCCAGTAATTTGAGAAATCTTCGCTGAAAGTACAAGTTGTACATGTCGCTTTTGTAGAGATATCTACCGATGGATCCATCTTGGATGCAAGGGCATTCCCGCCGACAAATTGATGAAGATGGGGGGACGGAACGACCCCAGGGGTAACGAGACTATAAAATTGTTAGTAACCTCATTTCATTGTTAATACAGACTTCACTGAGGACTTACGGATCAATACGTTGAATGTTGAGCTCTGAGCAAGAAAATCGTAAGAAATCGTTGAAGGTAGGCCCTGGAGCGGATGTGTTTTGGGCCACGCCATAGACTGCCATGGAAGCCATGAGCAAAACATGATTGAAATTGTAGTTCAAATGCATCTTGGAAAGATTTGTATTGGAGGAATGGGGAAAAGGTCAATGTTCGTACACAAAATAAGTTGAAAACTGGGACATCACTGAAAAGTCCCCACTCTACATTGACGGTCGCGATACTGGCCCCAATTGTGATGTGTAAAATTACTCAAGGATTGAAATATATTTAATATGCTGGATAAAAGCGTTATGGGGTAGAAAGTACTGCATTAATATAATTTCACTATAGGAAAATGGAGATGGAGATTTGCCGGTTCGGCATTCAAATAATCCAGAAGCTTCAAATATATCAGGACTAAGGGGTAGACATACAATCCTCAGTGTATTTAAAGAGGAAGCCATCCCATATTTAGAATTTCCAAGTCGTAGTATTCAATCATGATCAAAAATTTTCGAAGTCATATTATGATGCTGTTCAGAAAAAGCCTGCATTCTGAGGCATGCTCCACCCTCTTATTTTAGTAAAGACTCTAGTACGGCTCAGGATCGCTTTTCAATCATTAAATCTTGAGCTACGAAACTTGCCGTCTCCTTTCCAATGTCTTCTATGTCATCAAGAAAACGAATAGAATTCTCTAAGACGACTTTCCCCAGAAATGAATAGCAAAATTGCTCAAGGTATGGAGGTTGTTGGGGTCTCTCATATTGACATTGCTTTTGAAAAGAACGAATCAATCAAATCTTCTGGGAGATCCATACTTTTTACGTCTGCGATGGATAGTTTTCCTTGATCAGGATGGAAACCCCGCTTTACCCCACTATTGCCAAGCGCCATGCACGCCCTTCTGTAAATCATTTTGACTCACCGCCAGCTTTAAGAACCAAGTCGCTCATTCATTTTATTTAAACTAGGAGCAGAGGTCTGAAGTTCTTGTCCCTCTTGCTCTCTCATAGATACACACTTCATCGAAAGAATCGTTTATATAACAGCTGAAGCTACTGCTAATTTTTTTTCCGGGGCCGGAGAGATCTTAATAAAGGCGATCATATCGGGCTCCTCTTTTGAATATCATGGCTCAAACCTCGGTCGAGCTCCGTTCCATTAATACCAGCACTTCGAATAATGAGACCCAGTTACAGAATACTCCAAATGACAGCTCTGAGCCTCAAATTCCAATTACCGAGTTTTCCTTACCACCCGTGGACACGGGGAAACAAGCGTGGTTGTTTCTAGCGGCGTGTTGGGGCGTGGAGGCCGTAACATTCGGTGAGCTCTTCAAAGCATCTCGGTAAATCTTACACATAGACTTACTGGATAAAAACTAGGCTTCGGATTCTCATTTGGAGTATTCCAAGATTTCTACAGCGAGCATGCTCCTTTTGCAGGCTCGGGCGGTATTGCTGCCATCGGGACAACTTCGACAGTAAGAGATTTGCAATAGCTAGTTTTATTTGAAGCATGATCTGACCTCGTGTTCTAGGGCATCATGTACATAGGATCCCCATTCGTGTACGCAGTATGTCGCTTGTATCCCCGTCAAGCCCGTTGGTTCACACTTTCAGGTCTCATTATCGCCTCCTTAGGCTTGGCAATGAGCTCTTTTTGCAACAGTGTGCCGCAGCTTATTGCAACCCAGGGAATACTCTATGGTGTCGGTGGCTGCATTGCTTACTGCCCATGTACGCTGTATATTGATGAGTGGTTCGTTCGGCGGAAAGGACTTGCCTACGGCATTGCGTGGAGTGCTGTAGGAGGAGGAGGTGTCATACTTCCTCCCATCATACAGGCTCTGCTCAATAATTTCGGATTCCGCACAACTACGCGAATCTGCGCCGGTATCCTCTTTGCGTTCTCTGCCCCTTTGGCATTTTTTATCAAGCCTCGACTTCCTCCTTCAGCGGTTATCCATAGGAGGCCGCTGGACATGCGGTTCGTCAAGTCAAAATTATATTGTCTCCATCAGTTGGCGAACGTAGTCCAGGGTACGGGTTACTTTCTCCCGTCCATTTTCCTACCAACGTACGCGCGGACTACTTTCGGGACTTCAACTTTTCTATCTGCCTTAACGATCATGTTGCTCAATATCTCTTGCACTATCGGTACATTCATCATGGGTTCACTCACTGACAGGCTCTCCGTCACGACTTGCATGATAATCTCCTCTACAGGTGGCGCTACTTCCGTCTTTTTGATTTGGGGACTTTCAAGTTCTCTGCCTGCTTTGTATGCGTTTTGTGTCTTGTACGGCATATCAGCGGGATCTTGGTCAGCGATATGGCCTGGAATAATGAGAGATGTCTCGCAGCAAGGCGAAAGCGAAGGACACGGACAAGCTGATCCAGTGATGGTGCATGGCCATCTTTGCGTGGCCAGAGGTGTTGGGAATATCATATCAGGATCACTCGGCGATTCGCTCACCAGGGGTATGCCATGGCAAGGGAAGGGGATTGGAGGGTATGGAAGTGGATATGGCATCTTGATCTTATATACTGGCTTGACAGGCCTTGTGAGTGGAATGAACTTCATATGGAAGCGGTTGAACTTGCTATAAGTAAGTGGTATACCACGAGGGAAATTTGAGACTATAGGAAAAATGAGATTGTCGAAGCAAGAAGTATTTAGTATTCCGGCTTAGGTATCGGTAATACACTTCAGCATCGGCCGAGTGCAGTCAGCTGAGGCGACTGATACAAGAGACACACGCATTGGAAGTAGTAATTCAGTCATTCCGATACAGTTTGAATTTCTACTTGGGACTCTGAAGAACGCTTAGAGGACTAGGAGGAAATATATTTCTTTCTACGGCAGAAAGTCCTCGACTTCCTACGGCATTCTGCTCCCGGCGCGCTTGCTATCCATGTAACCCTGATAATGGAAGAAATCGGATATATTATAGTAAAAATTAGGTGCCTAACAAGACGTCTGGAACTTCAGATTTTCGAGAACACTACCTCCCTCGAATGAAACAATTCCGGCTGCGGTATACCGTTTTGTCCCGACCCTTCAAAACCTTTGCCGGGTCTGTTATTAGAAAAAGCCACCCGCGAAGCCTATCCCTGAATATTAAAGCTAATATGCGGTACCATAAATTTCGAAATGGCTTGGGGTATTGGGTGCACAAGTTGTGTGGGGCAATTCAGGGGGGGGAGTTAGGAGCCCCACCATCGCTGCTTCCTACTTGCAAGGTTGCATGGAATGATCCGTGACATATCAAACATTTGAACAGTGTTATGATGCCTCTAGAATGGATAATTATATCGTGATCTTCTCTACTTGAAACGTGTCAGCTCAAAAGTCTGCTGCTAATAATCTATTGCCACACGGCCAGGATTCCAACGTAAATTCATAGGACCACAACCCAAAATGGACTCCGGGGACATAAATGAGGGATGATTGGATCAGCAATTTCACTTCCATCCAGGCAACATAAGAAACTTACCGGTGCACTTGTTGAACTGACTCTTGAAGAAATGCATCCCCCAGCAGCTCCACAGCCCGGACAACACTCGTATACCTCATACTTTCTCTTGGGTTCTTCACCATAAAGCTCACCATCCACAAGGCCCAATTATGAGTGAGTGCAAATTTGATTTTCCAAAACACATACAACGCCTAACCTCTACCAAATATCCCATCGTCCCAATCTAGGGATGGCCTGTGTTGTGAATAATCATTTTGCACTACCGTTTCCCAGATCCAGCAGCCGCCCATGAGGGACATCATGAAAAGGTAGGAAGCGATAGTGCGGGAAAAGAGAAAAGGAATTAGTGAGTTAATCAAGGATGTGAGAGTGATGAATTCTCTTAGTCGCGCTGCAAGAGTGATGGGTATTGGAAACTTATTCTCACCTATTGTAGTTCACAACTTTTATTACTTTTCTTATTCAACTCTACAATCATCTTATCAATACCTACACATTCATCATCCTCAAAGCAAGCCCCATACACAAAAACTTCCCGGCTAAAATGGGAACTCCTCTCCAACAAGCTTCTCACTAATTTTCCAGAGCTTCACCGCCGTCTCTTCATTCGTCGCGTATTCTTTCGTCTCTTTATACACCTCGTCCTCTACGATGAATACACCAGGCGTTGCTAGATTGATTTAGCATTTAAAATCTCTGTGCGCACAAAAGGAAATACTAGCTTACCTCGAAGAGCGGAGTTGAGGGAAGCAAATAGAATGACGCCGGCGGCTTGAGATAGAGAAACTGTTGTTTGAGGAGGCAAGGGGTTACCTATAGAGAGTAAGTAAAAGTCCTATGAACATCCAAGTGACCCAAAATCAGGCCTGATCTTACCACCATTTCTTTCAATGGCAAGCTTATACGCTTCCATGAAATATTCTTGGTCAATGGCTGAGTTAGGTAGCAATTGGCTCTCCAGAGTGACTGTCGAGACAACCCAGTTAACTCCAGGCAATCAAATAGTTTGCAGATGCTCACCTCCAGGATGCGCAATAACAACAAACGTCCCCCTTCCTGCCATCTTCCTGGCCAAATGCCCATTAAAAAGCATCAAAGCAGTCTTAGCCTGCCCATAAGCTTTCCACCCATTATAGCTCTTCCCATTCTATCATTTCGTATCATCAGCTCCATCTCCCACCTCCACCCGCAAAACATACCTGAAAATTTATATCCTCAAGATTCGCCTCCGCAAGCTGATACCCCAAACTCCCCAAATTAACAATCGTTCCCCCCTCGTTCCCAACAATTCCCTTCTTAATCAACAGATTCGTAAGCAAAAAATGCCCCAAATAATTCACCGCAAACTGACTCTCCACCCCATCTTCACTCTCCCTAAACCCCCTCACAGCCATAACCCCCGCATTATTAACCAACACATCGATTTCCTCCGTCACAGCTTGGATTTCCTGCACGGCTTTGCGCACAGAAGCGTTGCTTAGGAGATCGAGATGGATGAAGGAGGTGCGGATAGAGGGGTTGAGGGTTTGTAACTGCGTGAGGATGGGGCGGATTTTGGGGAGCGAGCGGCCGGCGAGGATTAGGTGGGTGGGAGAGGCACGGGCGAGTGTTAGGGCGATTTGGGAGCCGATGCCGTGGGGGGAGGGGCCGGTGATGAGGACTGGGTGAGGAGTTAGTTTAATCTTTTGGAAAGGGAGGGATGATGGACATGTTTTCCCAGTGGCTTGGTCTGCAAAGTGGTTCAGGATGTCGATGTCTTTTGATTCGGCGTTGAAGGTTGCCATTGTTGGAGTTTTTGCTGTGGTGGCTGGTGTATTGTTGGAATATAATGAGTCGATGTGAATTTTTGAAAGCATATATTGATATTGGGACAAGTAAAAAGATACTCAGAAGGAAAATAAATAAAGTTCATGGTAGCTTTATATTGTTGGCGACAAGTTAATGTACTGGCGCAATCACTGCCATATTAGATCATGTCCCACTTGAAACCTACTCAAGGCATACCCAAGTAGGTCGAAAATCACCTCTTGTTCCTGGTAGACAGGCGTACATGAATCCATCACTTAGTCAGCACAGCCCGACACTACTCCACAAAAGCTGGGGCTTTGGACTGGTGAGGCTATCCAGCTCCGGGTCCGGCTTCGGCTCCGAATCCAGCCGAGAATTCATTCATCGGGCTATAACTCTAATTTCCTGAAGTTTGTCTTATCTGAAGAACTCTGCAAGCCCTGCAAGGTTGCTATCTTAATATACGTAGTAAAGTCTTGGAATTAGGGTCCGACAAGGAAAAGTTATCCAGATTGATCGCTCTTCTGGGAGGGATGCAAACCAGTGGCACAGCTTCCAGACGCATGCCATCTAGACCGCTGGGCAAGTCACAAGTGAACAACTTATAATAAAGCCAACCGGTCAAGCCCAGCCAGAGTGAAGTGGAATCACGATTCATGGTCGCTTGTAGCAATAACTCTTGGTACGAGAAAACACGTGAGCCAACATATACCACAAATAGCTTGCGAATATATGAACTTCATGGCCCCCTTGATGGCCAGAAAATCCCGTTCCCCACCCGAAAACCAAACCATCTCAATCTAAAGCTTCAAAAACGGAAAGCAGAAACTCATCACCTGATGTCCCAAAAAGGCAATACCAAAACTTTGTTGCACATCCCTTCATGACCGTTTCAGTCACGATGCAACACGTGAACTATTTCCAACACCCACCGCAAAAAGATAAAGTATATGTGAATTTCTGAGATGATGTTATTTGTCTTTCATAAAAGAAGAAATAGAGATTGAAAGAAGGCTGAAGGTGAAAAGCAAAATGGAAATTGGAAAGCATCGTCAGGTGATTGCTGAAAGAGGTAGTTTCAGGGTGCAAAACTTTTGCTGCACGTCGCAAAGCATTTGCGAGATTTGCGAGTAGCACTGCTAGCAAATGCTACTGACGACCGACTGCTCTGCGGTCACAGGCTCTCCGAATGGCGCAACTTGCAGATGCGACAAGGATGTCTCTGGGGAGCTACGACTGGTAAGTGCGATTGATGAATACTGTGTATGAATAGAAAGGAAAACGAGATATCTTATCAAGTTATGGAGATTGTTGTTGAAAGGAAGAAAGAAAGTCGATGCTGGCGCATCACCCGGATTAACCTGCCCCACTGCCGCATTGTAGGGCAAAGTTAATCCGCTCGCTAAGCGAACCCAAAAATCCCACCAAAACATTACCCCCGAAAATTCCCATCGTAAAACGCTCATTTCCAACACCTACGCCGACGAATCCCTCATTCTCGCAAATATGGATTCTTCTAAAGTCCCCGTCAAGCTTGTGAAGGTTACCCGAGTTCTGGGCCGAACTGGTATGTTTTGTCTCCTTGGGAAAGGATGGGGGGGAAAGAGGATTTTGGAGAGGGGAATGCTGATGCTGATGGGGGAAAATAGGATCTCGTGGTGGTGTTACGCAGGTGCGCGTTGAGTTTATGGATGATACTACTCGTTCTATTATCCGTAATGTCAAGGGTCCAGGTACGATACAGTCTTCTCAGGAAGATGGAGAAGGGTAGAGAAAGCGGAGGGCTAACAGATTACAGTGCGAGAGGACGATATCCTGTGCCTGTTAGAATCCGAGCGCGAGGCGAGAAGATTGAGATAACGCGGTGGAAGAATGAAGGAAGGAGGATATGGAAGACCGGCTTGAGAGAGGGAGTTTGCTGCTGGGATCCTGGAGCAGGAATGGCGATACCGAGAGATACGTCTTTGGTGGAACGAGAACCACAGCATGATTATTTTCTGGCGCAAATTCCACATGATTCCGAATCATACGAACGTTTTCTCCATGTTTTCGACTGTTACGACGTCTGTGTTCTGTCGTTGGCGTGCGCCTGGTCCTGGATTTCTCTACATGAAGCGCTCCTGCTGAACCGTTGCATGCCGATTCTCTCTCCAACGGAAAGTTCCAACACAGCATCACATTGTCAAGCCTTGATACCATCAGGATTGTTTGTGTAGCCCCCACTTCCAGCGTCAATTACGATATACAACTTCATTGGCCTGCCTTGGGAACTTCGCACCGGCCTTTCATACCCCCATTTCCATTTCCTTATCGTCGAATTGCTCTGCTGGCGCGGTATACATCAACCGTAGTACAAGCCAGCAATCTGACACTAAACCACAATGATTCCCAGAAGCTAGCATGGCACAATTCCCAAACTCCATTTCGCGTGATCAGCTGACCCAACCCCTCCATCTCATTTCTGTTTCTCGTACGTCATGCCTTCAGATAGATTGCGATGCCTCACATGCCGTCGCCATCACACTCGCCTCCATGGCGTCCAATCCGCTCCGCCCTCATGAATGCATAACATATGAAGATGTGGTAGGACCAATGACAGCTTGTGTGGGCTTGCAGTCACATCCCTTTTCATTCGCGCCCTCACCTCACCAAGCTTTTTGCACTGCCCAGATGCCCAGAGAGTGAGGGGAATAATACGTTGCTTGTAGGAAGAAGCAATGATGGGTGCGACGAGAAAGATGGGTATATGTAGGTAGGGTTCATCGTCATTTGTCTCTACTTTCTTGATCGCTTTCACCGCTCCGTAAATCCCATCGAGTAAAAGCTTCCAGTACGTCACTGAGATATCAAATTTCCATCTCAACTCAACTCTCAACACTTTACATCCATCTAGCTCAACCCCTGCGTTGCCCCTCCCCTCAGCTATATCACCAAAAGCAAACCCCTCCTACCAAATAAGTATCTCCATCAAATCAAACCCATTACCTATTATCATCATGGCTTCAGTCGAACACCCAACAACAACAACTCAAGGTTCGCCCCCTTCTCCTCTCTCCCCTACTTCCCCCTCTTCCTCACCCCTCCCTTCTCCACCCCCATACAACTTCACATACCACACGCCGCACCCCTCCCCCGGCGTCGAGCAAATCTCAAGCTTCCCACGCGTGCACGTAGGTTTCGATAAACCCGCTACAACCACGGATCCCTTCGCCGCTCAACGCGAAGGCGGGGGTGTGAATCCGTTTGAGAATTCCGCGAATGCAAATACTGCAACCGAGGCTGGTGTGGAGATTACGAGCGCAAAGGGTGGGAATGCGGCTGATGAATGGGGTACGTTCTTTCCTCCTTCCCTCTACTATCTTCGTTTGGACCCTAGATACATATCCCGTCCCGTCCCCACTTCCCCATACCCCACTACTGTAAGAGCCAAAGCTAACATCGCCCTACCCAAAAACAGATGCGTCCAAAACCCCTCCCTCGCGCTTCCAACAACGCAAAGGCAGCGTCTTCGCCACGCCCGGATCGCGCGATGGACATGTGGCGAGGAATACGGATCGCGATGCCAAGTATCATGAGAAGTTGGCTGAGAAGGGGTGGGGGAAGAAAGATAGGAGGGGTAGTAAATCGAGCAACTAGTTCGCTGGGTTGCTGGCAAGCTTGATTGGTTGGTTGGTGCTTTTATGATTATGATTGCGAATATGTTCGAAATGGGAAATGAAATGGATAAGGCAATGGATAAGGGAATGTGAAATTATGGGAAACACAGCACAGGACTTGGTTCGCACGAAATTCGTCGCGTTTTTTTTTGTACTATTTGAGGGAATACAATACCATACAGGGTTGACAAAGTAAAGTGTTCGTGCCAGTTCACTTTCATTAAACGCCGTCCATGCAATTATGCCCCAAACGCCTAGAATGCTTCCATCCGTTCCTTTCTTTCAACTCAGTCATCGTCCACATCAATGGCATCTGGATTCGCTGCCGCGGGTTCAGCGGCTGAGTCATTGATGTTGCCTGCTTGTGGTCCTGAAGACGCTGCCACGAAGCCAACTGGTGCTCTGGCTTCCCTCTCTAGTGCCGCCATTGCATCGGCGTCATCAGCGTCCACTTCTTCGCCTCCTGCTTGTTGTTGTCGGGCAAGCGCTTGACTGGCGATGAAATTGACATCAGTGTTGTACTGCGCTTGCACGCTTCTCTTAATACGCAGCATCTCTTTGAATGTATCCTCATTTCCATGCTGTACTTCAAACTGCTCCCACTTGGTCCAGAACGCCGGGCTGGTTCTCGGATCGCAGAATTGGGATGCGTGACCATAGATAGCTCTGGCACGGTCAATCTCGCCGAGGCGTTTCTCCATATCGGCGAATTTCAGACACATATCTCTTGCATCTTTGTCTGGCAGCGCGGCGATGGCGCGCTCGTAAATTGGTCGTGTGGAAGGAAGACCAAAGTTGGAGGCTGATTTTGTGATGTACAGATTGAACATATCAGCACGGTCTTCGTCCGAGACCGCACGGGTAGCGCGCTCGTAGATGCGCATTGCGTGGCGGGCAAGTCCACGTTCTTCTTCCAAGTTGCCGTAGTACAGATAGATGTCCTTTGCGAATTTCGGAGGAATGTCTTCGACTGCTTGCTCGAAGAGATCGCGAAGGCGCTCGATGCCGATCTTGCGATCTATAGCTTTGGGGAGGTAGAGGTTCCAGATCTCGAAGGCTACCGGGTAGCTGAAGAGGTCCAGGCCTCGTTCGTAGATCTTGAACGATTCTTCGAAGTAATTGTGTTCCTCCAGAAGAGCCGCATAATTGGCGATTGTTTGCGGAGTTGCTATTCGAAGCTCGAATACTCTTTCGTAAACCTTTTTGGTTTCTTCCAGTGAACTGACACTTTCCACCAGATCCAAGTAGAAACTCCATAGCTTCCAACTCTTGTGCACTCTCTGCTGAGGCGAAAGCGTCTCATCAAAGTAGTCCACAGTCGACCTCTTAGGAGCTTGGACGGACTTCGCCATGATCTTAAGAGCTTCCTCGAAATTGTCATTCCTCAACTCCATTTGAGCCCATTCGATCCACATATCCGCAAGCTCTGCCACAGACTTGTATGGGACCTTTACGGCCTTTTCCATGATAACTCGGGCATTCCGTAAATCTTTTCCGTTCTCATAGAATTTTGCATAATTTGCCCACAGCTCGTGGAATTTGCCAATGGCCTTCTTCGGTTGCACAGCTGCAATGGCATCTGTGTACGTTTTGACAACCTCTTGCTTGTTGTCTCCCCATAATCCAATCCGGACATTCCATTCTGGTACATTGTTCGGGTTTTGTCGAAGTAATACATCGTTGATCAAAAATGGTCTTCGGTCCATCAGTTGCTCGAATCTCATCATGCGGATATCCAGGTCGAAATCGGCGTTTTCATCCACGATGCCTTTCTCTGACCGCACTGCAGCCTCCTCCATAAGTTGTCCGGTAATGGCTTCTTCGAATTCGACGTAGGAGTCGAAGATAAGGGTAAAGTCTCTGACTGTCATCACAGTTGTGATTCCCTCTTCGTAGATATCTCGCGCTCTTTCGAAACTTCCCCTTGTAATCCAGTAAGTCGCCAAGCCGGACCACAGCTTGCCTCTCTGATCAGCGAATCTGTCGATACCGCTACGGACTATCTTCTCTACATCGATTCCAACCTCATCTCCAGTCTCGACCTCCTTTGCATGATCCACAAGCAGCTCCACCATTTCGCTCCAAAGTTGGTAATGTCCCTTGCCATTCTTACTTCGAAACTTCGGGTTATTGAGAATTTCCATATACTTCTGCACAGCCTCCGTATACCGCCCATTCTCAATCAACAGCTCAATAAAGTCCTCGACATCTTCGGGATGAATCTGCATATATCGTCTCCAAATCTTGATCGCAGTCTGACCCGAAGCAGAGTTTGCGAATGGCCGATACAGCGCCCAGATGCGATTGTGTTGAGTGATTGGTAACGCCCGGAGCGCTCGGTCAAAGGTTCGTCGGGTGAGAGTAACAATCGGTTGAAGCAGTAAGAATGACAGGTACATCTCCCATATTCTCGGCATCTTGTTAAGGAGGATGAGGGCTCGTTCGAAGAGGGCGTTGACTTTCGCATATTCGGACGCAAAGATAGCAGGATTTAACTTTCCGAGATGCTTCATTCGGAGGTTCAGGTACTGGCAATTGTTAGCTTTGAAAACACGCCGAAGCAGATGAACTTACCATCTTCCACAGCTTGTATGACCGAGGGAGCTGCCGACAAGCTCTCTCGAGTACATAAGCCTGCTCATGAAGACTGCCATGCTGAAACTTGAACTCGATATAAACCAGCCACGGCTTAATGCTTCCGGGATCCCTCAGAATATCCTGTTCGTAGATAGTATCTTCTTCGGACTGCAGAGAAAAGAAGGCAAGTGTCAGTTTCGAGCCTTCCGTTTGTAGAATCATGCGCAGCAGCTTACAATAAGGTATAAATCGGGCTTCCCTCTCGAGAGCTTCGACTTGGCCGGGGCAGGAGCAGCCATTGCGGGCAGAAGCTCACCAGGCATTCTCTGCCTGCTGCGACAACTGGCGAACAAACCGCGGGAGTATTGATGGGACGATCGGGGAGATTGAGCTGTACAACTTCGCCGGCGCGTCTGGAGTAATGCGCATGAGTTTTCAAAACTGATCCGCGATTTTTAGCGTGGCTGCCTGGAAACCTCAGGGTTCGAAGCGGGATGTTGATGGGGCCGACGTAGAGTTCGATGAACTGCTTCTTATCTGAGAGAACTTGGAAATAGCTTCACATTCACAGCTAACGACTCATTCGACGACTGTTCCTTATTTCTTGAAGCTCTGTGACTTGCGTCACTTGCAATTTCTTTGAAGTCCTCTGCAGCAACACCGCCGAGATGTCAGGAGCTCAAGTAAGACAGAGCTCTCGAATCAAGAAGGGCCATACTAACAGCAAGCTAGAATCGAGAGGCGGTTTTCCCAACTCGTCAGTCCTTGGGATTGATGAAGTCGAAGCTGAAAGGAGCTCAAGTCGGTCATGATCTGCTGAAGAGAAAGAGTGAAGCTCTCACCAAGTATGTCCAAGTTCCCCTCCATCAACAGCAACAATAGCAACAACAGCTAACAGCAGCTTCTACAGACGTTTTAGAGGTATTTTTATAATTTACGAATAATTTTTGGTCGGATTCTAATACAGGCTTCAAGAAATCACACGACGAATTGACGAGGCAAAGCGCAAGATGGGCAGAGTGATGCAAATCGCAGCATTCTCGTTGGCAGAGGTTACATACGCAGTGGGAGGAGATATCGGATACCAGGTCCAAGAATCCGCGAAATCAGCACGATTTCGAGTACGAACGAAGCAAGAGAACGTCTCTGGTGTATTTCTGCCAGCTTTCGAGAGCTATACGACGGATGGCAATAACGACTTCGGGTTGACAGGGTTGGGCAAGGGTGGACAGCAGGTACAGAGGTGTAGAGAGACGTATGCTAGAGCTGTAGAGACACTGGTTGAATTGGCGAGTTTACAGGTATGTTCGAGAATTGGGTTTTAGGGTGTGGCTGATTTGGTAGACTGCGTTCGTTATTTTGGATGAGGTTATCAAGGTGGTCAACAGGAGAGGTAAGAACCCTAACCTGGCTGGCAGGTTCCTTTTGCTAATGAGGTATACAGTGAACGCCATCGAACATGTCATCATCCCAAGGACAGAAAATACCATCAAATACATCAATTCAGAACTGGATGAACTTGACAGAGAAGAGTTCTTCCGATTGAAGAAGGCAAGCCATCGCAAGAATCTGCGAGCCGGGATTCAGCTAATCCGTGAATAGGTGCAAAACAAGAAGCAAAGGGATACGGCAGCACAAGACGCTGAAATGAAATTGAAGAGGGAAGCGGAGGAAAAGGCAGAGAAAGAAAACCCCAGTAGTGACAAGGAGAATGAGTCTGGCAACCCAGATATTCTGGGTGAGCAAGAGGACGCAGATGTTATTTTCTAATGAGAATCAAGGATTCTCATTTTCAAGTCAAGGAAGGAGTACGCAATGTCATCGAATAGCATGTAGTATTAGCGCGTACATAGCAGGGTAAAGCATTCACAATAGCAATGCTGTTTTTGGGCCTAACGACATCTATTTTGGACTCCAATAATTTGACACCTACTGTCTTTGGTATGTGACCTTGATGACCTGGCCCTCAGCACCCAAAGCCATGCCTGCCGTGTTCTCCTTCGCACTAATAGCACCGGTTTCACTCTCATATTCGATGAAAGCAATACCCTTCCTACCAGGAACCATTCTAACTTCCCTGAAGCCCTCGAAACGTCCAAAGATGGTACTCAGAGAATCAATATCATACTCTTCTGGCAGGTTTTGTACGAAGAGAATCTTGTTAGGCGGCAAGTATTCGTCTGGGATAACAGCTGCGCCAGCGGGATTCGAGGACTTGAGACCAGCGCCACGGGTGGCTTTGATGGGTCGAGCGGCAACTGCTGCATCGGGGCAATGCCAGGGCGTTTGAGGAGTTTTTGGGATTCTGCTTGTTCGGCGGCCTTCTTCTTGTCTGCATCCATAGTCATTAGCAACCTCATTCAACCTGCAAATATAATATAAATGAGCATACCTTTCTCAGCCAACCGTCTCCGCTTATGACTCTCAAACTCCTCATCATTCCCCTGCCTCTTCACCGTAGCATCGCTCCTCGTCTTCGCAAACGCAAGCTGCATCTCCTTCCCAAACAGCTCAAAGCCCTGCACTTCATCGATCGCCTTCTGCGCGCCCTCTACCGTATCAAACACAATAAACGCCTGACCCTTAGCCTTCAGATTCGTCTTCGCGACGATGTCGATGATGGTGCCATATTCGGAGAAGAGTTCTTGGAGAGCTTCGATCAGTTGGTCGACTTTGATGCGCTCTTCGAGGTTGCGCGCGTAGACACTAGGGAATGTTAGCCAGGGGCATTGTACGTGTCGGAGTGCAATGACACGTACGTTGCGCTTGGTGGGGGACTGTTGGAGGGAGCTGCGGATGCCATTGTTGGTTCTACGATTTTTTGGAGTTGTGGTTGTGGTGTTGAGCTCACTCACGAAGTTCCAGCCTTGCGAAGAGGTTTCTGCCTTGCCTGATTGGAACAAGTCATTCTATGCTTCTCAACGTCGAGCTTTCTTCTCCTTGCAATTAACTCAAAACTTGTTATTTGTTTTCATATCGGATTTATGTGCCTGGTGAATATTTATTTCGACAATGTTTGTTTCCGTTTATGAATGCTCTCCAATATACATCGCAATACCGCTATGTTTTGGTCATCACTTCCTTCCCAGCGATTTAAACTCTAATCTTTCGTTTGATGTTCTATCGCAATTGCTTGAGTATTTGTTTCTCTTATCGAATTTACATAGATTCCTGCCTGGATGGCTTAGAGCATTATCTATCACCCGTGGGTAAGGATTTCTGCACGTCTCCATCTAGAACTAATCTCTCTACACAGGCGGCGGCGCCACGGCTTTCAAGAATCCCCTGAACTCGATATAATCATCGTCGACCCTCTGACTTCCTGGTCCCATCAATCTCGCCTTCCAATATGTATCTTGCAACAGACGCCTAAAGCTCCAAGTGGTCACATTTCCAAGCCCCAAAAAGACACCGTCCTGCTTCACTCCATCGAGATAATGCTCATATGTCTCCGGCTGAAATCCGTCGCTGTAAAATCCAAGACCTTGTACCTTTACATCCGTCGACAAGAGAAGCTTTTTGTCTCCGAGACCATTCAAAACGTGTCCTCCAACGTCGCAGCAGAATATGTCACTGGCGAGTGTGCTATAGGTGCTGTTGTCCTCGTACCCGTCGTACCTGTACACGACAAAATCTCCATCTTTGACTCCTGTCTTCAAGCCATTCAGACTTCCGGCGTCTGCTTGGTCCGGGACGAAGTTGAATGCGTCAGCGTGCGTACCACCGGTGCTGTATGAGCTTGGGTAGCCGCCACAGTTGCCTGAAAAGATCTGGGTAACTGTGACATTTGGAACTGCGGAGACTCGAGAAAGAAGGAGGAGAATGCCAAACAGTAAGGTGAGTGCCATGCTAGCAATTTGTGGAAGTGGAATTCGATGTCAAATAGTCGAAGGCAGAATTGAGAAGAGCAACGAGGGTGTGATTTCCTTTTCTACGAATTGTGTATGTGATGCGACTTGACCCTCTAATGACTCTATGCTAACTTCATAATAGCCTTATAAACACAATATGGGTATAATTTCGAAAATGGTAGCACAAGCTACTCACGAATAGCATGCGCATGCGTGCAGTACCGAGTTCAATATGCCGGCCCACACTGCAGAAACCTACGTCTAATGCCTAGCAGCCAGCCGTACTCTTACGGGTAAAAATGTGCGGCTATACAATGCTGCGCTTCCGGGTATTGATAATCGGGTGAAAGGGGAGACGAGATATTTCGCAGTTCAGCCCCACCTCATTATAACCCACCATCTCTCGACAACGCCCACATCACCAAACAACCAAGAAATCATTTACAGCTCACCAGTTTCGAAGAATCTGCTAAAATCTTCACACGGTCAGTGTTTCATCAACATATATTCTCGACATGGCCAGAATTTCTACGTCTTGCTCCCATACACAGACACAGCAAGGTCCCTACAAGCACGACAATCTCACAAACTGTCCATCTTCTTTGCCGTTCACATTATTATGTAATAATTTACGTTATTTTAGATTCACTCAGTCCCTTTCCATCCATGAGATAAGGGGAAATATTTACGCCGTAATCGTTTTGCTGAGCGACATGGAGACCTTGAAGGTCTCCTGGTCGACAAAAAAAAAAACGGCACTAATTCTGAATGTGCCACGGTGAGTGGGATATTCAAAGTGGGCAATAATTAGTGCCGCTTTTTCTGTCCACAGCGAGAAGGGAAAGATTTATCGACTGGGTTTGTTGCCGAAGAACAAATTTTTGAGACGTGTAACGAAACTCAAGGCCCATACATACTTCCTTTTATGGAAAGCGCCTGACTATGCCCTTGTCCTGCCAGCTTCCAGCTTCCCTCAAAGATGCTTGAATTTTGTTTTTCTTATGAGGCGAAGTGAAATCTTTTAGCGGAAGTGCCGGTTGCGTTAAATTGTGTTGCCGAATGGCTAAAATGGCCACAAGATTTTGTAATGGCGATTTTGATCAAAAACAATTCTCAATGTAAACTGATCTTTCTGTATCGCTCTCTTTATCCAATTTGAATTAGAATACACTTAATATCCGCGCCACCCACGTCGCCGTAACACATTTATCCTCGTCCTGAAACCGGTCTCTGGTTCATGTTCTGAATCCCCTGATTTTCTCATCCCTTCCCAAGCTTTTCCAAACTTTTGTTTCTCAAGAGCGATTCATGCCTGGAGAAACTCACTTTTCGTCCAGTCTGGACATCGGGAATCTAAGCCCACGCAAACAGAGCGGCGAGAGCGGGCAGAGAAGAGAAAGCTATGATAGTGTAGCCTCTTACACGCAGAGATGCATTGATCAGGATTACTTCCCCAATAATGGTGCCTATTGATCCGGCTGCGACGACTAATCCGTAGCAAGTGCCGCGGTACCGCGTGGGAAATATCTCGACAGGAATCTGGCTTTGTTAATATTCTAGGCCACAAGAGCTTGAAAGCAGTAAGACATACCATAAAAATGATGATGTTGGGACCTATGCGTATTATCAATAAATGTAGACTTTAAAACAGGCGCGACTGACTTACCGATTCTGAATATCAGTTGCATTAAAATGTACAAAGTGATGTTCAGAATGCGATATGCTGAAGAGGCCCTCAATATGACAATGCCAGAAAATAGGAACAAAGCAGCAAAGACGAGAGAACTCCATAGCAAGATCAGCCTTCGGCGGACGTACTCGATCAAGTTGATCGCGAGGACGCTTCCCAAGATCGCTCCGGAAGATACCATGATGAGTGAGCGAGTTGTAGTATCAGAGAACATTTTGTATATTTCAGACTGCACATCAGAAAAAGAAGTGGGCAGTGCGAAGGTTTGCGACGGTGTGGTGGAAGTCCAGATCTGAGCTAGAACACGATAGTCGTAGTTTCCAAGGACAGAAAAGGCAGCATGAAGGAAGAGCGAACACAAAGAAGTCCCTGCAAGCCAATGCCAGTGGCCCTGGTACCAAAAGAACTGCTTTATCTCCCCGGCTGAGAATGGATCTTTTTCATTTACTAGACCCTCCCTCTCAAGATGACTTGGAAATTCAGTGCGATTGTCGCGAAAACGCGTACTGTCTGCATCTTGAATTGAGTTTTGGGATGAATGTGCCCATAAAAGGGTCTTATGGCGGCGTGAAGATACATTACCCTCATTTCGAAGGTCCATATTTGAACTGGCCCTAACTGGCACAGTTTCATGCATTGAAATGTCTACATGCTCCAGCGCAGACATTTCGATTTCGTCATTTATCTCATCTAGATCTGGTTCTTCTACATACGAAGGGAGGTCTTCTGCGTAGTGTCGTTGGACGTCTTTGGAAACCTGAAGCAGTCTAGGGTTGAACCCAGACTCCCTCAAGACTCCCAAAGTGCATCGAAGGGATTCTGGGACCGACGGGCGGAAGAACACCCCAAAAAGCAGTGGTACGCCACCAAATCCGACTATAATTCGCCACATTGAGTCAGTAATGGAGGCTGCCCCGTCATGAGTCTTCTGCTCAGCTAGCTTTCGACTTCTTCCGTAGGCGACGAGTACAATCAGACCAACAATGAAGGCCAGAAGCTGACCCATAGGTTGCATCAGGAAGAGGGCCGCCATCATTCGAGCCCGTAACCTCTTTGGAGCAAATCTAAATATACGTCAGCAAAGAAGGAAATGATGAAGTCCAAGTTAGACTGTACTCTGTAGTGATGACAGCAGAGGAAACGTAGACAGCTCCTATACCTATTCCGAGCAGGGCATGCCAAAGAGAGCCATGCGACAAATGAGGTTGAGCTGTTGTTAAACCCTGCAGAGGATTGCACAACTCCGAGGATACTCACGAGAACTATCAAAAGACCCATCCCGTAGACTTTTATTCTCCCGTATCGATCTGCCAAGTGCCCAAATCCTGCTGCTCCCATAACCATTCCAGCTAGCGTAATTGACCGTATTTGTGTGGAGTTGGTGGTAAGGCTTTAGTCTGGCCAGTAAATAAAAGCTAACAATGGCACGATCACGGCTGTGACATGCAAAGCGTATGAGGCCCCAAATACTCCTATCCCAGAAACGCCGAGCATGTGCTAGTCGAAGTCTCGGTTATCTATCAAGCTTATGACTGAGCGGTAGAGCTTGTCACTCGAGTAATCAGACTAATCGTTGTTAGCTACGTGGCAAGTCATTCTCTTGTCAAAAGGCTTACCGGTTCATTCAGCTTCAGCGGGTATGGATGCATTCCTAGGAGTTAACCGAATTCGGAGCATGTCCCTAATCCTGCTTGGCTTTTGGCTGGTGGTGGCATCTGCCTCGTTGATCAAGACAATTTGTTGCGCTTCAGCTACTGCCAAATCTTGGTGTCCTTGGCTTCTCATTTCATCAAAAGTCTGAGCTGCAGGGACGATATATCCAATTCCTCTATCAAGATCTCCGCCTATGAGATGGCCGCAAATGACTCCATCTGAGTCAATGGTTATAGAACCACAATCTCCCTTTTCTAATATGAATTAGCCAGTTTACCGCATGTTTAAGAGTATGGACTATGGTCCTTACCAATCTTTGTTCCATCTTTGAGTCTGACGACCCATAGTTCTTGAAACTTTGGGCTTAGTGGGATACTAGCAAAGATAGGAGCACACGAAAGGTTCCCTTCAAAGGAGCCACGGGGAGTAACTAAAGTCACCTCTCTTTGAGGTGGCACCAGACCTGAATATGCTTCCCCATAGGTGCCGTTGATTGTTTGAATTGCGGAAGTGGTTAGGATGTCTGTCTCCGTAATTTCAAGTAAGGCCCAGTCCCCACTCAATGTATTCGATAATAAGGACGTTTGGTGCAGGGTTCCAAAGACATCTTCGGGTTGGAAGCCTTGAAACATTCCATTGTTAGTATTGATCCTTTAAGCAAGGAGTGAGGTGCCTACTGAGAACCGGATTGGAAATCCGACCGGCAACAGACTTTGGTGGAACTGGGCCTGAGGTCTTGTCTCCTAAATCCTTAATCAGGTTTTGCGGGCCACAAAAAGTTTCAAACAACTTGACTTACGTGAAACTTCAGTTGAGGAGATATTGGTTTCCTCTTCATCTGTTTCGTACCCGCATACCGAATCGAAAGTGTAATCTGCTTCACTTGACCCTGGACTGCTATCATCATCTTCGAGTTCATAAGGAGCGACGAAGGCATGCCCGGCAGTCCAGGCAAAAAGTTTCCCGTTAGATTTCAGCAAACAAGCCACAGTAGCTTTCCACATCTGTTCATTTCCAAAGCGAATAAATATTTGGACTGAAGAACCGACTCTCAATTGCGCCGTAGAGTCATAGTAGATAATAAAGTCGGTGGGAATGGATGCTCCTTGACTGGAGGTGGCAAGCCCCGAGCCTGAGAGCAATTGGATCCTCCAACGGGCATCTTCTCGAGCTCAACCTCAACCATCCTGATCTTAACATCGAGAGTAGCTTCATAAGGATCAAGATATTTGCCGTCGCTGATGTGTTTCATAGCCAGCCTGCGAGCTTTCCTTTGTCCGCTCAGTACCAATGTGGGAAGCACTTTATTCTCTGTTTTCCCAGACATGAAAACAGTAGCAAGCAGTGGTCTCGTTGTAAATGGACGACCCTTCACTGCGCTAAACTCCACAGAATACTCATTCACGACTTCTTGCATTCTCGCTTGAAGCTCACGGGTGCGTATTTGGGCTTCGCCAGCAATTTCCCAACATTGAAGTGACCCGTGACGGCTAACAATCGGATTACAGAGAGTACCAAGTGATTTGGAATCCTTCAGCCAGTTGTTTTCGCGATCCGCTATGGAAGTCGAAGCCAGTTGTATTCCTCCATTACTGTGAGACACTAAGAGGTTCGCCGAACCATTAGACTTTTGCGTGTGGGTATCTTTTGGCACTTTTTGAACCTTGGGAGGGAATAACTTCTTCCAGATCTTTGGTCGCTTCTTAGTAGCTTGAATCCAGCGGTCATCAGGAGCTGCGGGAACGCCTCCTACGCTCCCAGGGCAGTTCAGGGCGTCTTCCCGAACAGCTTCCATTTAATTTCGCTCACAGCTGTGGGTAAATTATAAACATGATGACCTAGAATTGATAGATGGTGGTATGTACATGAAATTCATGATTTTTGGTCCCGAAATTGAGAAAACATTCAAAGAGAAGTCATGCCATTTACACAGAGAAAGAACTGCAGTTAGGGGCTGCGCTTTTTGCCTTTAGCACGGCACGCTTCGGTGAGAAGAGAAGTTGAGGGGCGGAGCTGAAAGCTGAAACTCTGTGGCTGAGATTGTACCCTCTTGAGCCGCGCGAGGCTCCCTTATTGAAGGGTTAGAACGCTACAAATATCGAAAATGTCTTGGCTGATACACCTGAGCGGCTACCTCCAAGCGAAGTTCCCGAGGTTCAAAATCCTTTCAAAGTATTTTCAAACTCACATCATCTACTTCACGTCTTGAGATTAAATGGAGTTTGAGCTGTCAATCATGGACAACGAACCCGGGGCCTTACGCCGAAGCCTACTTGGGCATCAGTTTTCCTCCGTACTCAAAAGCGAGATCCTCAACTTTCTATTCGGCAGCCTTGGCTGCGAGTTGACAGCAATAGATCTCGATAAAGATGCCAAATGGAATGGTTATTTCGTATTTTATTCAGATCAATGCATGGCGGTTCTCAACGACGGATCTCATAAAAGCCTAGTCCGAACTCATCAGGATTTCCTTGAGGAAGTCCGACTCCTTCAGAATCCTAGGACGACGAGAGAAACCATAAAAGAAGCCTTGCGAATGAAACTTGCAGAACCAGACTCGTCGAATAACAAGAAGCTTCTAGGCGAAATTATAGATCTGGCCGCTCGGATCGGATCGATGACTTTCGTCGGCAAATTCTATTTTGACGTTAAGTGGCAGAAAAATCTATTTTGGCAGGACGGCAGCCTGGTAACGTTTCTAAAGGATGAATTCAAGGTACCTCAAGACTTAGAGGGCGGTGTGAAACTTGGGGAGTTGTTCACTGCTCATAACTTGAGTCGTATTGGAGGTATCAATATCCATTGGACCCATAATCTTGCCGACCATTTACGCATGCATCACGACGACCAAACAGTGTCGATTTTCCATCATGCCTCGTTCTTGAAACTCCACCAGCAAAGGTATGCTGACCGAAACCGGCTATTTGTAATACGGAGATTGGAAGTGTTCAGTAACTGACATACTCAGTGAATTTTTCCCTCGAGACAAAGATGGAAATGCTCTTGTGGAAGAGACTCTTAGAACCCTCTCTTTACTATTGCCTCCTCACAACACTGAATCAAAAGCATGGTTTAAAAAGCAGGCAAAGAGATGGTATCTGGATGTCGAGGCGACAAATTGCGAGCATTTGGAAGACGATGATCGACAGATTATGAAGTTCAGGTATTGGCATGATCGACTTACCATCTTGAAGGAGGCTTTCGACGACGCTGAGCCAAAGTCAGTGAAGCAGTGGTGGCGGGACAAACGAAAGCCGGTTCAGTGGTATAACTTTTGGCTTGCAATAGCGTTGATTGTCGGGTTGACTGTGTTCTTTGGCCTTATTCAAAGTATTGAGGGCGCGTTGCAGGTCTATAAGGCGTATCATCCGTCTTGACGTACTTCGGCTGTAGATACCTATCGTGGAGCTGGACTGCAAGTAAAAGTAGGAGATTTTGAGCTAACACTTTGCTTGTGAGATATAATGGCCTCTAAAGCTTACTCAAACCTCAAGGCTTCCTTCCATGACCGTAACAGCTGTTCCAATCAGAGCCACGGTCTCAATTTTAGTACCCTCGTCATTCCTAGCCACCTCAACGGCGATATCATTTCTTCTTCCCATCTCCACCCCCTGCGTAAATGCATACTTGAACGACCCTTTCTCGTTTCCCCTAGGCTCCCTAGAAGCCAACCAACAGCCCAAAGCACAGCTCGCACTCCCCGTCCCCGCATCTTCCGTCCCATCAACCATCATTCTCGTCCTATACTTTTTCGTCCCACTCTCATCCACTCCTTCCGCAACAAAATACAGAGTTCCCACCAAGCCATTCTGCCATCCCTCATCCAACGGGCTCGGATCATAGGTACTCTGTAAATTCTTGCTGGCTTTGGCAAGCGTTGGCAGGTCGGGGAGAGCAACCAAGATAAACGTCATGCCGTTGACGATAGAAACGCATGGAGCCGGTTCAGGTGTCAACTCGCTGGTGAATGTGATATTATGAGTATGGAAGTCTTGCGGCACGTTTGCTTTCACACTACAGCCATCCTCGGTAATCGAAATAGGGATTCTCCCCGCTTTCTCCGTCAACGCCGTTACTGAGGCGGCCTTTTGTATCTGCAAGATATAAAAAGCAGTGCCAATAGTAGGATGGCCCGCAAAGGGAACTTCGGCGTTCGGGGTGAAGATGTCTACCCTGGGTTCTTTTGCCTCTGACGATAGATGCAGGAACACGGTTTCGGAGAGATTGAACTCTGCGGCTATGGCCTGCTTTTGAGCCTGTGTAAGAGATGTCTTTAGATTCTCAGGGACTGAGATGATGGCAAGTGGGTTTCCGGCATATCGTCTGGATGTGAAGACATCTAGGGTTGTGAAAGAGAGCTTCATTTTGATGACTTTAGCCTCGGCTACGACGAAGTGCGGTGGGGTGGTTTTAAGCAAAGTCTTTGAAAATATATCTTGAGGCTTTGTGGGGAATTCTGGTTTATATCATCGGTTGCTTCTCTTTCGGGTCAGACAAAGGGCGCGTGAATATTAGTGAACTAATTTTTTTGCATTTGATTAGTACCAGTCACGTGTAAGAGCCCACCCTTGAAGCAGTTCTTGACATGTTGATTTCATCGTATCCTACTGTACTTGCAAATATGGCGAAAGGGTTAGAAAATTACAGTCAAAAATTATAGAGCTCATGCAATGTAAGTGCGTAAAATGGGGGTTCAAGTTAAATATCAAGGCTACTACTCAGCAGCCATAGACGCCGGCAACACTTCTTCATAAATTTGTTACTTAGGGGCCGCACAAGGCAATTGGCAGAGCAACTATTATTACTTAAGTCCACGATCAAGCTAAAGTCAGTTTGGGATTTAATCTTAAGGCGTCTTTCATTAAAAAATAAAATAAATTATACCCTAGTTTCCTTTTGGAACTAATGTATTTTCTTGTCAAGAAGAGCGTTTCTTCTGCTCTCATTTCATGCCTTAAATGAACATTATGATATGGCGAATGAATACACCAAGTTCAGGCAATGAGCATCATTCTTCTCCATTGCCCTGCAAACGATGCGGAGCGAGGTGGCTGTAAAGAATTGCCAACAGCTACTTACAGAGCGCGTTTGCAAAACGAGATGTGAATGCATTTTCGATATTACGGATGTGGCACCCGTATCGAAAGAAATGAAATCTTCTAGGTGCTCATCAAATTTTAGCAAAAATTTTACCTTGTGAGAGCAGACCCTGAACGACTCTACTTTCTCACGCCTATGAGATGACATTTTTCAAATTCCCGAATGTACAGTTAAGGAAATAGTTTGATAGTTCCACGGCATTAGGTATCGGAATAGAATTATCCTAGTAGGATCATTAATCATCATTTGCCTCTATATGTCCCGAATTTAATCGAGGGCTTTGGGGATCACTTCACGCCAAGAATTAAAAAACGAGGCTACCCCGCATGTTCCTCGACCCCACAATGTACACCATCTAAAATAATGTGCTTAATTTTGAAGCATTATAAGAGATCATGTGGTGTAAATAGGCTGTCCCTGTCTGCTCGTGAACAATAAACACCACCAACCACGGCTATGGTACCTCGCCGGAAAATCTATGCCTGCCATTCACACAATATGGTAAAACATTCTGCCGCGCAAGGATGATATGTCGTCCAAAGTGGCCAATGATTTTGGCCTCACCTGGAAGATCGGAACAATAATCTCTGGCACCGTCTGCACGTCGGTGCACGGTGCCGAATAAAGGAACCCATGGCACATCTTCTGACTTGATGTTCCCGAGCGAGCGAAAATGAGAATGCAGCTTACTGTGGTGTCATTTAACCTGAGGGGTTGTAATTTGCTCGTCTACAGGCTGTAAGCAAATGTTCCTGCAGCCAGGAACAGCATTTGCCGAGGGGCAGAAACCTCGACGACAATTTTATTATATGAGCAGCAAAGGCACTTATTTGTCACCCCAGGTTCCCTTTTGTATATAAGAAGCCTCCCCTCGAGCGCCAAGAAAGCAGTTCTTGAAACGCCCCCAATTGCAATTGCCTTTTCAAAATGCTCAAATCACTGCTCCCCGCACTCCTCCTCCCCCTCACCATCCTCTCCGCGCGTGTTCCTCCACCGGGCCCAGACGGAAAATACACCCTCACCGCCCCAGGCATAACCGCGAAATTCATCCCCTACGCAGCATGCATAACCAACCTGCTAGTCACAGATCGCAATGGCACGACACGGGACATAATTCTCGGCTACGACAACGCGACTTTCTACCCGGTCGATCCGAACCATCCCGATTACGGTGCGGTGCCCGGGAGGTATGCGAATCGGATCGCGAATCATACGTATGTGCTGGATAATAGCACGAGGTATTATACGGATGCGAATGATGGGAATGGGACGCTGCATAGTGGGATTAATGGGTGGAGTCGTCGCACGTGGAATGTGAGCGAGGTGACGCCTACCAGCATCACATTCACGATCCGGGATGATGCGAATTCCTCCAATGGATTCCCGGGTACCGTGTTGGGAACGGTTACGCATAGCGTTGATAAGAGTAGTTGGAGCACGCATATTACTGCTAAAGCGCTTGATCACGAGACGCCGATCTTGCTGACGACGCACCCGTATTGGAATTTGGATGCATTTGCAAATCCGGCTACGGATTTGATTCTGAATCATACGCTGAGTTTGCCATTTAGCAAGCGCATGATTGGGATCGATAAGGATACGCAGAGTACGGGGGCGTTGCCGAGCGTGCCGAAGGGGAGCATCAATGATTTTTGGAGTAAGCCGAAACAGTTTGGTGCCAGCAGTCAGGATCCGAAGTGGGTTGGAAACTGCGGGACTGGATCGGGGTGCAGTGGCTATAACAATCAGTGGCTAGTGGACCGAGATGAGGATGCCGATTATCTTGAGAAGCCGGTTGCGACCTTGTCAAGTGACTACACTGGTATTAAGTGGGATTTATACAGTGACCAGGTCGGTGTTGTGGTGTACACGTGCTACTGGATGGGAGGTAAGATTTCCTGAATCTGGTATGAATGGGATATACAGCTGACAGAAATAGGTGCCAATCAGTTGAAGGCCGACCAGCTTGGTCCAGCAACGAATGGGTTTGTGAAGAGCAATGGATGCGTTGCAGTTGAGCCGCAAGATTTGATTGATGGCATCAACCATCCAGAGTGGGGCAGGAACCAGATCTACAGCCCAAAAACGAAGCCATTTGAGAGCCACATTACATATAAGTTCAGCACAATCGGAAAGCATAGAGAATAAAGGAAGAAGTGTGGAGTGAAGAGGAAGTGGGGTTGGGAAATACTTGTAAATAGTTGCTCTTGTAAATACAAAAGTTATGCCCAACTCTGAGAATAAACTTCTTGCGCATTCCGGGAACAGTGAAGCCTGCTGGAAGGTATAGGAAAGTATATTTGGAACCTTTTTCAAAATGTTACCCCATTGGGAAAGAGTAATGAATCAGGCGTGTTGTCATACACTAATGAACTTTGGTGAGCATCTTGATAGATTGGAAAATGATGTCTGATACTCACCTACTCAAAGTCCTCACAAGTCAAGTCAGCAACCTCCTCAAATTGACACCCTGCGCCCAGCATGTTTCTTCAAATCGCGACATTACACCGAAATGACAACATGCATGGACGCCAAAGACGTCTAAGCTCGACGAATATCCCATGCCTCCACCCAGTCAATCCACCCTCAAGGCCAACCCTCAATAACCCTCATCTCCGGCACCCCCAACGTCCCCCCTTTCCCATGCCCCCCCACACAACGCAACATCCCCTCCCTAATTCGTACAAACTCCTTCTCACAGCACCTCCTCACCTCCTCCCTCTCCTTCTCCCCCAT
>Ga0247778_1000328_pt1 | contig 73454 bp, 92 predicted proteins | sample UWRJL049202B5_FD_179939 | JGI IMG/M metagenome (GOLD analysis project Ga0247778, IMG submission 179939) | Plant litter microbial communities from Arlington Agricultural Research Station in Wisconsin, United States - UWRJ-L049-202B-5 | ecosystem: Environmental > Terrestrial > Plant litter >... | reverse complement strand
GATTATTACTTCAATATCAATTATATTATCGACTAAAAAATATTTCTTTATTATTGTTGTCCAGTAATAGCGAAAAATTATGATAAATTTCAACTGCCGGGAGCTTGAAACGGGGCTGGCTAGGTGCTGGAAATGCCCTGAAAGCACAGACTTAAGCTAGAGGGCTCGTAAGAACATTGTTTTTAATTCGTTGAGCGGTGGCACTCAGCTTTGGTTTTGTAGCTATCCTAGATACTCCTGCGCTCAATGAAGCTTATATACAATAATTTCTTTTCCTCCTAATGCTTGCCCTCATTTACAAATCAACGAGTTTGAAGTTTCCCGTATGTTTATCCCACGTTCCCTTCTTAACATCGATACTAAAGAAACATCCAGGCAAGGTCCCATCGTATGGAATACTTGATACGTCCAGCTCATACTTCTGATCCTTATGATCCTTTCTGCAGTTATACGCGTTCTCGTACATTGCACCCATGTCAGTCTTGTACTTGTCGATCATCTTGCCGGCAATGTCGTCGCTGATCGTATCTAACTTCCAGTCTATGTTGATGGGATCTGTATTTTGGGCGCTGGGCTGCTTGCGAAGCGAGAAACACATATCATTCTTCCAGTAATGGCTTTTGGAGCCCTTGCATGAGCCCGTATCCTTAATATTGGTGTCCACAAAAACAAAATTCTGATAGCTGTCAAGAACTCTGACACCCAAGGCTTGTTTCTGCGCGCGAATGTTAGAAGAGTCGTCTGGATCAGGATTTGGGACTTACGAGGAGCGTATTTCCCCTTTCCACAACGTCTTTGTAGACGCAGTCGATGCAATCAATAAGGAAGGCACCATCACCAAAGAAGGCGGCAACTTCATTATACTGTCCTCTGTGGCCTTGGTCTGTAGTAGTGATTTCCTCCATAGGACCGAGGGCGCTCAAAGGAAGTTGCTTCTGGTCTCCATCCGACTCGCCGAATAGGTTGTGCGCCGTTTTGTCAAGTGCCGCAACGCTCTGTTCCAAGAAATCACCTAGCATACCCCTAATATTGGCATTCGGGTCTTTGGGCTTGTACGTAGCTGCAGCGATTCCGAAGGAGCCGCTAATGACGCCGAGCATGCCGCCAGATGGTCCTCCAGCTATACCGGCGGCCCCTGAAGCAACTCCGAAGGCACCTGAGACAATGCCGAAAGTATTGATGCCGGTAGGGTTGTGTCCGTAATCGCTTGTGAGGTCGTCGGATTGCAGGAAATCGAGGATGGATTTCTCCACCACCTTTTCTCGGAAGTAGCTCAGCATTCCGTGGGCTTTTTGTGCCGACCACATTACATAGAAGGCCCAAGGGTCTCCTTCGTCGAAAAATGGATCTTTATGATGAGAATAAAGTTAGTATGATGGAACTTCAGTGGCAAGTCGACATTGAAGGGCGAAGAAATAAAAGCTTACCGCATTTCATATCATTGTCGCCACAACCGCTTCCTCCCACAAGTGTTGCACAATCCCAGCCCGACTGCTCCTTTTTGTTTATTTTCATATCCAAATTGCGTACCCAGTTCTTGTATTTGTTGCCGGACTTGTAGCCAAGGTAAGCATCAAACATAATTACTGCTCTGGTCTGCCACCAGACGTCCTTTTGTTGCGGTTGAGTCAAAGTCATCGGGTGGCCACATATCTGCGTCTTATTCTTTGTATCGTCGGGTTTGATACCAGCACTATGTCCTGAGTCTCGCGGCTCGAGGTACATGCTCGTTTCATGTAGCTGAGAGATTGGAGTTGAGGTGACCGAGAATGCCAGGGACAGCAAGATCGCCGCCGAATTGGCGAAGGTTGAAATTTGAACCATGTTGTTGAGATTGTTTCCAGCCCAAAACGCTAGAGAAAACAGGAAACAAAAGCTGTCGAAAGGCGAAAAATCGAAAGAGTACAATGAAGAGAGTGCGGAGTAAGAAATGGGTACAAAGGCGATTCAAACGAAAGATGCTGTAGTGAAAAAAGAATGACGAAGGGTAAAGATGCAGAACTCAGCAGAATCGAGCCCTTATTTTATATGCTTCAACAGTCCTTCTTGACTCCTCGAAGATGGATTAGATACTGCGCCTCCATATGATTTCTATTCGCGCAGAAGTACGAACTCCCGCCAAAGTTGAGGTTATTTCAGAATGTCAGCTTGTGCCACATCATCGGGCATATCCCATCCTTCCTGATCCGCCTCCTTCATTGCGCAAAGTTGATGAGCATTTAGAAGTAAGAAGTAAATCCTTTCTGGCACGCTCCTGAATTTAATATTGTAAAAAGTGCAGATTATGCAAGGGATCCAAAGTTGAGGAGCGGCCTTTCCGAAATATTTCCTGGGCGCGCATAACAACTCTCAGTACAATCAGTTGAGAACTTGGGTGACGTATCTTCGACTAAAAATAGAGGCAGTCCCAGGATTTAATCTCATGGATCGCTGGATTGCAGTCCTTGAGCACGCGAGCAAGAAACAATTACACCTGTGCTTGCGGTAGGTTACCATTAAGCATAGCCGCCCCGCGTTTCGGATGCTGGGCCCTCGTTCAATCCTTCTGACGGCACTTCGGATGGGAGTTTCTTGGCATGTATCACCGTAAGATTGCTGACTGTAATGTTTTCCATTTTTAATTCTTCGTACTTTCCCTCCAATCATTTGTCTTTGCGCATACACAATGCCCGTGCCGCCAAGATGGGCCCCCATGCTTCGGGACATTAATTTGGTGGTGCATGCGGCTAAAAACCTTATTCTTATTTACAAACGTGCCGCTTCTTTGCTGATTTCCTTGATATAATTCGGTTTTCTTGGGTTGGCGGCTTCCAGGAGTTGACATTTCCCCCTTTTTTGTGCAATCTACCTGGGAACTTTGATTTTAAGTGCATGCCTTTTACTCAAATCTTCTTTTTTTTGCACACTAGACTTATCGAAAATAAATGTTCCCAAAAGCATCAAACTGTTTCCACGTCCTGTCATCGCTCTGTTCCACTTAGAGAAATAATGTCTATCCGGCGAATGACTTCCTCTCATCGCAATCTTCAGGCCATTGAGCATTTCCCAAGCATTATTTAACAGTTTCAGTACCTCCCTAACCCCAAAGACGAAATTGTTAGCTGCTCTTCGTCTCAGTAGCTGCCGGTCTCTGCATCGGAGCTGGCATGGTTTGTTCGGTTACATGAGTTTGCTCTTATCAATGAAGAAGCTCAGCAGATCTTGACCTCGATCCGTGAAATAGAATTAGAGGCACGGAAATAACGATGTATAGGTATGAAGCTCGTTAATTTGATTTGAGAACTAAATGAGTCTATAATTCTATGGAGTTTAGATGCAATGTTTCACGCGGATTGATATTCTCCTTGGCCTCCATCAATTCTTCTACCTTTCTATTTTCAATGATTTGAAGACATCTATGCCCTCCAGTGTATCCAATTCTATTGCTCAAAAACTTCCAGCTCATTGATGCTCCGTAGTACTCATTGTCAGTCCCCAAATTCAATGCTCTCACTTAAGCAAGTTATTGTCCCCTGGCCCCTATTGTCCCGCCCATTCACAGACCCAATACACTCACAATGGGAATCACAACCTATTGTAACGTCTCCAATTCTAAGTATACTCTCTTTTGCCCCTTCTCATTCCTTTCCTCCTGGAGTTTCCAAGAAGTCTTCATTCCAATTTTCAGCGACATATTTCACCACTTTTCTGCGGGAACTAGACGGGCCAACCCGGCTTTCAATCTCGACTGAATTAGGTCATACCGCACTACAATTTTCAACTATTCTTCGAACTTTATCCTTCAATACCCCGTCAGTCTTCTCGAACAGTCAAGTCGTTATTCATAGCACCTCTGCAGCCCACCGAGCCAAGCTCTGTCCACAACTGCCAACGATGACTTCCAATTTCCAGTTAGCGGGATCTGAAGCTCCTAACATCGAGAAAGAGGTTGTTTCAAAGATTTTCTTCAACGCCTCAAAGGTGACAAGTTCCATTGGAGAAAAATCGACGTCAATCCCCATAGCTCTCTCGCCTAGAAAGCGTCGCGCCTCATGGAGTACAACACCCGAAATTTCCTTCAAAAGACCGAGACTCGAGAGAGTAGGCTCCGCATCCCTCGTCAGCGAACCTCCAGTTATCTTTAAGCCCAGACTTGGTGCACAGATTTCCCAATGGATAGAAGCTGGATCCGGCGGACCACTCAGTGTTTTGCTCAACCCCACACCAATTCGAGAATCCATTTTCCAACACTTAACGAATCGAGATATATTGTGAGTACTTTGGCGTTTCGAAATACTTTACTTGATTTTGAAGAGCATGGACTAACATGATATAGAAATCTCATCGCTGCAGACTCGTCATCCCGACGCACCCTCCAAGACACTCTCAAATGCAAACCAGGTTCGGACCCCGCCGATTATTGCTTCCCAGCGCCAAATCCCATCTCCGGACTTTGCTCCGTCTTCAACTTTCCCGATCCCAACAGCGGCCCTCTCAACTATGACATCAGGCTTTTCAACAACCCCAAGACAGCATACGAGCATCGCCGCAAACGCCTCGAAGTCTCACAATTCGCTCGGCGAGACCCAAATCCACCGCCAGCACCAACCGCACTCACAGATTTCCAATCTGCCCCTTTCTACCGATCAAAAGATTGGTTCTGGTGCCGACGAGCGAATTGCCCTAATCTCGGTACCGAGAAGGTGCCATGCTCCGACTGTGAGTGGCAGAGCGCGGTCCCGGTTCTTATGGGGGTACATAAGGAAGGCTGGAAGGTTGTATGCGGATCCTGCAACGCGAAAATGACCAAAAGATTTCCAATGGGGTATGAAACTTGTAGTTGTAGGGAAGACATGCGCAAGCAAACTTGCATACCTTGTGTTGATCGGTTGCTTGCGAAATGGAAGCGCAAGGCCTGGGAGAAACTTGAAAATTGGCCCAAGGGAGAGTTCGAGACTTGTCCTTGTGGCAGGTTGATTGATGGAAAGGACAGGGAATTGTATCAGGAGGAAGTTTTCGATTCCGAAGGGAGGCTAAGCCCTCAGCGGATGAATGCTGTTCAATCCTTGAATAGCTGGACTAGATTCTGTGTGGTCTGTGACCGCATTAGTGTGCCTTCGACGGCCACTGAGCCTGTAGACATAAATCTTAGGGATTACGAAGAAAGGTGGACTTTCAAAGAGGCGATGCAGTTGGGTGGCGATATCAAAGTAGACATAGAGCAACTGGGAAGGAACAGGTAGTGATGAATTTCGGCGCTACCTTTACATATACGAAATGAAAGAATTCGTTCTTCTGATATGAATTGTCTTCGATGTGTTCCCCAAAACCCGTTCCCGCGGATTCGGTTGGGTTTCAAAACGATTCGCTCGTACCTAATATTTTCTGTGAAAATTGCAGCTATGACATTACAGCTGCGTGGGCTGCTGTCAGAACTAGAGCGGGCGGTGCCGTAGCCAGTGACATCCACTTAGAATGAGGCTGGCTCTGACTGTACATCCAGCAACTTTCCAACATATAAAGGTGCAGAACTTTCTAATCCAATTAAAAGAAGTGGTTGCCACCTCTGCATTTGCAGGTATCTCACTTATTTTTCTATTTGATTTATTCATTGCGGGGTTCACTCACACTTTACTGGAGCGCGTTCATCCAATTAAGCTTTATCTGGCTGCTAAAAATCAGCCCACGGATGCATGTAAACGCCCAAAGCTAGGATTAATGCCGCCCCGTCAAGGCTGAGATCATCGCTACAGCCCTACCTCTACTATCGGGCGATGCTCCTTACTTCCTCGAGGTTCAAGTTCCCATCCATCACGCGTAACCTTCTTTACACAGAGAACATAACTGAAGGCAAACAAGACTGACGTAGCAAATTCCATGTCTCGAAGAAGCAAAAGAGCGACTCGCCACCGAATCCATGTCTCCGCTCAATTCGTCGGTATCAGAAAAAGAGAAAGGCGGTGAAATTGTAAGTTAGAGATGGCAAAAAAATAAAAAAAAATAAAAAAATTGAGAGCGAAGTTATATAGAGCAATGTGGCCGCTGACTTAATTGAGATCCCGCATATCAATGGTTGCACTGCAGCATCTAGGAGCCTTGAGTCGTTGACCTTGGAGGAGACTGACGAAGAAGTTTGTGGTAGCCTTCCAACAGAATCTGCAAAAGGCGAAATTGGAGAGCAATATTCACTGCGACCCAACACACATGATACTTCATTTGTTGAAGACCATGTACCCAACATCGCCAAGTTTGCTCAAGACCTTCAGACAGCCCTGAACGGTGTCTGGCCAACTCGAAATCAAGGTCGATATGCAAGCGTCCATGTACTTTTGATAAGCTGGGAGGATGATAGTCTTGGAGTCTTCAGTGAAATGCGACGACTTGGTGATGTCTTCTCACATCTCTACCGATTCGACGTTGAAGAATTCCGGATCCCTAGAAGAATACCCGGAAGAGCAACTGCGTCCCGGATATCATCTTTTCTGGGGAATGAAGGAAGGGATAACCTGTTCATTGTTTATTATGCAGGCCATGCGCGTCTAAGCAAGCAGACGAACGAGCCAGCTATCTGGACTGCGTCAGTTGGTCTCTCAAGTAATTTGGCGCATAGCTGACATGCAGGACAGGACGGACGCGGTTGATTCTCCATCATTACCATCAGGTGGAGTACAGCAGCTCCTCGAAGAATCCGAATCGGACGTATTACTCCTCTACGATAGCTGCCATTCATCTCACCCGGCGGTCAATGTCTCTGGTCAGGGAGTTACAGAAGTCATCGCCGCCTGTGGATTTGAGACTCAAGCCCCCGCCGTCGGACCCCACTCTTTCACGAATGCACTTGTCCGAGAACTGGAGGAGGGCTTTGCTGATCCTCCTATATCTATTGCGGAGCTTCACGGAAGAATCCTTGGCTCTCTGAAAAGTTGGAAGCCTGGTCTTCTTAGAAATGCACAAGGACAGATATGGACGAACGAAAACGGACGGCCAAAATATGAGTGCCACAAGCGGCGTACACCTGTTCACTGCTTTCTCACCAACGAGACACCATACAGAAGCATCATGTTGGCACCATTACCCCCAACAGAACCTACGTCGCTCTTTTCTGGAACTGAACAGATTGACCAGGGGACTAGTACGAAATCTAGTTCAGAAACCATGGCATACTCTGCCGGGGAGCCAGATATGGGAATTCCGACGGCATCATCACCATCATCCATATTACTAAAGCCGCCAAAGGAGCTTCATGTTCTTCTGGCCGTAAGATTAGAGGATGACTATTTCCTCGATGGGCCGGAAGAGGACATCCACAAAAAGCTCCATACCTGGTGTGAGTGGCTACGAAACATACCAGAAGGAACAAAAAGTGTCAGCATTGAAGGAGTCTACAAAAGCTGCTCTACTTTAGTTCTTTTAAAGCTTCCTGTTGCTGTCTGGAATCTCTTGCCCGAAGATAGAGCATACTCCTTCGTAGGCTTTGTCGATTCTGACAATCTGGCTCCAAAGTCGGCGCCGAAAACGACCGAATTTGAGTCAAGACTAACCACTGATCAAGACCCACAGGATACTTTCTATGCTGGTACGAGTAACTGTACATCAACAAAGGCTTTTACGTTTTCGCGAGACTTCGTTCCTGAGGCTCAGCCTTGGGGGCTCACGCTTGGTGACTCGGTGGCGATTCTCAATTTGTTTCGCCGCCATTGCTAAAATCTCAGGTACATAGCTGTCAAAGAGAAACTATCAAAGTGGCTAACGAGTAAGAGAGAAACAACTTTATCTGACGATGGAAGGACCGGAGTACAATTCCTACTTCAACAATTGAATACATAGTAGAGATCCATTGTGGGAAGAAATATATTTGGGCTCTAGCCTAGGGATTTTCTTAGATAGCAACTCTGTGAACGTTACGGGGATTAGAAAATCATTAATACCAAATGCTTCAAGTTCGCAGAAGGAGGGGGCACTGGCTTGGAAAGCTCAAATGGAAAATCAATTGACTTCAATCTGATGTCCGAAGCGGGGGCCCGGAAAGCCAAGACAATACTAGCTGTGTGCGACGAGAGCAACGAGATGCATTTCAGAACGTCGTGTTAAAATGCCGCAACTTTGTCAGATATTTGACTTTACTTCGTGAAAGGTGTACAGTCGCACTGGTGTGCGTGAAAGACGGTTCAAACCTGGAAAGAAAAATATTATGGAGCAGCGAGGGGTCTGGGAAAGAACGCAGGTTCTGGTTTCCAACAATGTACCGAAAACGAACAATTGGTATCACAGTTTATTATTAATTGGGTGTCCTACCTGTATCCTACCTGCAGTATCCACAATAGCATTGAAATGCCTTACACAACTTGATCCCATACCCCTCTGAATTCTAGCAGGTCCCTTTGGCCATAAGCTTCGCCTGCAACCGTGATTATCATGTCGACCGTCGCTCTTGTATTCCATTTCGAAGGCTGTACCGCTGGCTCTTGCGTTTGCTCTGTCGCGACTTCCTCGGCCTCCTTGTTTAAATTGCCAAGCAGGCGCGCCTTTGCAGCTGCCAAATCATCAGTGGCATTTGGAAATTCCTCGGGCTGAATTGTCTTGTCCAAATCTGGAGGAGCAGAGTCGAATGATATCTCGGTATCCATGGTCTGGGTCGATGGCATTGACGACTGAGGTGCAGATGAATTGTCCACATCGGAGGTTTCTGTGATCAAAGCTGGTGTAGCAAGAACGGGTGACTCGATGACTCCTTCCTCGTCAGCGCATTCCAAGCCCTCATCAAGATTATCATCAAGTTCAAGGTCAATCTCCTCCTCATTCACAACATCCAAGACCTCACCATCGTCCGTATCTTCCTCATTATCGGGGTCTACTTCGTTCATACCAGCATCGAGCTCAGCATCCTCTTTCAACCCCATTCCTACAAGAACAGCTTTCTTTCCCAATTCTCTTACCACTCCAATTTCCTCACTGGTCAACTCTCCCCTTTCGGGTAGCCTTGCCAAAAGACTCCATGCCCACCGACTGACGGTCAACTCGACAGCACTGCCTCTTTTCAGAAGTATACCGCCAGTCAACAACCCAAGCAGTCTCAAGACCGTACTCTTATCCATACTGCAAACTTGCGCCGGCCATGGATCTATAGTTCGCATTTTCCACCTCCACCATCTTGCAATACTAGTGTTCAGCGCCCCCACATGTGTCGGATGATCTTGATCAAGCTTCGCCAAGGCTTCAGGTGGTGGCTGATGATTTTGTAGCTGGTTGCGCAGGGCTTCAAATCGTGTCATGATCGAATCGAAGTATGCCAGGTTCCTGTCCGCTGATGCCTGCTCTTCACTGACATCAGAATTCGCGCTCGCAGCGTAATAGGCCCCATCCGCGTATGATCCACGATAATCTCCCACGCCATTCTCATATATTTCTCGACCGGTAACTTCTTCCTTCGGCGCAACAAGTAGGTTCGGGATCCCGATGGCTTCCTGCCTGTCAAACACCACCTGTTAGCATGTGTCTAATTGAGGGAATGTTTCAGCGGAGTTCTCTTCTTCTTTGAGGACAAGTCGGCTTACCTGACAGATCTTAAATAGCTTATCGCGTCCATCTCCTCGCCGTAGTCAAGTCCATCGTCTTCTCCATCGGGATTCGACTCGTCGTCCAAACCAGGCAGCGCGCTGCGTTGGCCGTATGTTGGGTCGACCCGCGCTTCAACAGACGGACGAGAGCGAGATTTGTTGCTGTATACCTCATTTGTAGAGTCACCGCCATGTTTTCGTTTCGTGCCTCCCATGATGCGTAGGTTGGGAATTTTAAGGGTTACAATGAGGTTGATATTTTTCATGGATAATATTTCAGCCTCGCTTACGTAATTTTCAGAGCTCACCTCGGACATTTTACATCTTTTAGCCTTGTCTGTAATCCAAGTACAACACTTTCTTGAACGCTTCTTTTTCTGTCTTCCTCGGTCTGTTATTATCGGAATTCAGCATGTCTTCCTTGCCTTGAACACACAATGGCTTCCGAGCCTTGTGAAATCTCAAAAATCCATATCGCCTCCCACCTTTGCCACTTCCGTCATGGCCCTCGACGCCCAGAGTAACTGGAACATCGAGATGTCCCAACCTCTGAAGATACCAATTCGCTCTCAAAAAGGGCACCAGACAAACTTCAAGAAGCCTTCAACAACAGCTTCGACCCCGACAATACTCTACAAGCCCTCCGCCCGCGAGATACTTCTACCTACCGAAATCCTCACACAGATCCTATCTTACATACCCCTCCGGCCCTCGACACAATCAATTTTCTGGGCTTGCTCGCTGGTATCCCGCTCTTGGTACTCCGCTAGCATATCAAGCCTCTACTCTCGACCACATCTGCACGGCGGAAACTTCCACAAATTCGTCGACACAGTCTGCCCCTCCAAGAATGCCCACATCCGGCAATCCGCACTTGCGGTCCTGGTCACGAGGCTGGATATGGGAGAGCTAGTACACAACGCAAGCAAGAGCCTAACAGCGCGGTTGCTGGGACGTTTAAAAGGCAACATTGAGGAATTTGTGGCTCCGCAGGCAAGCTTTGGCATAAACAGCTTCGCAGCACTCAGCAAATGCGCTAAGCTGCGGCATCTAGACCTTTCCCTAATCTCAGCCTCGATATCCAACAAACTGCTCTTCCAAACGCTCAAAAACCTGCAAGATCTCGAGACGTTATTCTTCCCACGAAGTTCCAGCAGCGATTTACGCGGTGATTCAGGCCGAGAAGAAACACCATATGAATGGCCACCGAAACTCAAAGCCTTGCACCTAGCAGGCGGAATAGACGATTACTTCCTCTCCACCCACCTAATCAACATTTCCAAATCCCTAGAAAGACTCAGTATCCAACACTGCTCACACGTGCACGTCTCCCCCCTCCTCGACACCCTCCAAATCCTAGGCCCCCAACTGAAACACCTCACAATCCGCCACCCCATGTCGCAACTCTACCAAGGAGCCCTAGACGAGATCCTCACCGCCTGTCCTTCCCTCATCGCCCTCCGCGTCTCCGCAGACTACATCACCAATCTCCTCTTCACAGACATTTCCTCGCACCCGCTCCAAATCCTCGACTTGGACTGTAGTCCCACAGCGAGCCCTGATATCGCTATTGCGCCCGCGGCGGTGTATTTGGCGGTTGAAGAGGGGAGATTGGGGGATCTGAGGAGTGTGAGGGTTAGTGCGAGACTGGCTTGGAGTGCGACCGAGGGGAATAGGAATGATGTGAGGGATTTGGAGGAGGTGTTGGGGGATAGGGAGATGGAGGATCCGAAGGGGGTTAGGGCGGGGGTGTGGAGTGTTGTTGGGGATTAGTGGTGTGAGTAGGGATATGAGTGAGTGATTTTGTATATATGTTTTACGAGTTATGAATTCATTCAATCCTTGATAAGTCTGCTGTCATTAGTGATTTCAGTAGATTGTTTTCAATCTTGGCATCTTATATTTTGCTGCTTTGGGTGAGACTTCGAAACCGGATGATGGCTCAATTTCCCAATTTCTCGGACCGCAAGGAATAGCACGATGTTATCTCCTGAGGCAGTGTAGGGAAATCGGATCCTGTTGCTCTAGCTGCTTTACACATGAAGCCAGTACTCCTGCCATAATTACTTATTCCGCTCTCCTTATCACTGTGTATTCCTTTTCCCTTAGCCACGCTTGCTGCTCTTTGTCCGTCTTGCTCCGTGAATGCAGGCTCAAGCCAAATAATCTAACATACAATTGCAAATGCTCTATTTCCGTTGGCACATTCTTCATCGGTCCTTATTCAGCCAACAATAAGCCATTAATTCGTTTCTCGCACAGTATTCAGAATCCGACAAGCTTCTTCCTCGCCGCCTTCAAGATCCGAATACTGTCATTCCAGACATTGTCACCATTAGGTTGCGCGGGGTCGAAGGTTCCGTCCGACATCTTCTCGAGCTCAATTTCAAACATTCGTTGCTCGAATGCATTGGTGATTCTATGTAGCGTCAGCACCTGGCCATACTGATTTATGGAGTTGGGGTCTCGCGATGGACAGAAAAAGCGGCACTGATTATTGCCCATTGAATGTCCCACTCGGTGTGGCACATTCATAATTAGTGCCGCTTTTTTGTCCACGAGGAAGGGGTCTTACTCGGCTATCAATGCACCCCTGCCAATTCCCAGTACGAACCATGGATCGTCAACTTCAGGCTCGTCATCTGAGGGCAAGGTGATCGGTTGAATCGGCTTTGGTCCGGAATCTGACGGGCGTTCTTGGTCAGCTGATCGAGTAGGGGTAGATGTGTTGCTATCCGAAGTAGAAACATTGTTGCCGGCAGCATTATTCGTGATTTGGCCCAGTGGCTGTCGTGGTGCAGGATCGTTGTTCTTATTGTTGACTCCCTGTAGCAGCGCGGACTGAGGCACAGTCGGCTTTGGTGGAACTTGGAATCGGATACGTTCGACGGATGGTGCCTTTTGGTTCTCTTGGCGGGTCGGTGTTCGAGCACGCTGGGGACCGGGAGTGTGGTATCTTCGGATGGGCGAGCGCTCGAGACGTTGCAGTTCTGGCATCGGTGCGGATGGGCGTCGGAGAGGAGAGAGGGATCTTCGTCTTATGGGAGAACGAGACCTTGGTCGTCGGGATGACTCGTCTTTTGGTGACCGGGAGCGACGACGTCCATGAGGTTGCTCAAATGGTCTGCCTCTTGGTTCGTCGAATTGGTCGAAATGCTTCTCATAGCCGCGATAGATGCATATGCCATTGACCCAAATCGGAGAGCCTGGAGAGGTCTTCAACGCGTTGATGATCTTTTGCTTTAATTGAGGATCCGCGTGTAATCCATGCATATCGCACCACGCTCTCGTACCTAGTAAATATCAATACCTCAGCGTCAGCCAGTGATTATCAAGAGGCTAGGAGAAGATCGCGGTAGCAGACCTGGCGGTGGCTCTCCTGGAGTACATTTAATCTGTCTTGCCTGCGGGCAGTATCGTTCTGCTTAATATCAGCGTCTCTTACTGTGAATGGCCCATAACAGGTGAGAGTTTTACCGATGTGGTTCCATTGTCCACACCGATTACATTGCTTCGTCGGCTCCCAACATTCTCCAAAATGGAATCGGAGACAATTCGTGCAGGCGACAGGCATCTAGAAGCACTGTTAGTTCTCTATCTTTCGCGTTGTTATTCGCTCTCGCGGCTCCTGGGGAGCTGCGTTGCAAGCAGCCATGCCCTCACCTTTTCAACCTCGACGCGTCGTTCAGTTGCTTCACCAGATGTAGTCGGCGGAGAGATGGTGATACAATTTAAATACTACAGAAATCCTGCAGAGACTAGCGGGATTGAGAAGTATCTACCCGATCGTGCAGACGCGTCAAGCTACAATCGAATCTGTGATACCTCGTTGGAGGCTCAAGGCTTCAGAGCGTGGAGTCTGGTCGAAGGGGCGGGATAATAGAAATGCCTTCGAGAACAATTCTACAACCCCAAAGATTGAGCACCGCGGTTCCTAAGAGGAAAAGGAAATATTTGGTGTGTCGTGGTGTTGTTATTGAGGAAGAGTGGGTTTTTGTTTTGGTGTTGACGAGAAAGAGGGAAGCCGACTTCGAGGAGGTTGGGAAGGCACGCGACAGCACTCCGTCGCACCTTCCCCCTTTACAGGGCCAGCTCAACCGGAGAAATCATCTCTACATTTATTACATTTCTTTAAGGACAGATATGCAGCTTCATCGCTCTCCCAAGATTTATTTCTTCTGGCCATATCTTACAAGGCGATCATCCGACAACCAGCAATCCGCTCGAGTGACTTCCGAAAGTATAAAGCTATCCTCTTTTATATATTCATCCCTGGCACTATCAATACTCTGGCAGGCTGCTGATCTATCTAGACCACATTGGACTATCCTTCTAGTGCAACACATTCACTTGGCCTTAAACGCCAGCCTCACTTCACTATACTTGCTACTTGCTCACTGCACTTAAAACCACTTCTCATCATCTCTCCATCCTCTCTCGGAATCTCTTCGTGCGTTCGATTTTCATCATCACGCTTTCACATTCCAATCCTCTCTTGCCACTGCCTCGTGCACGCTTGCGGTGGCTTTCCTTGCTCTCAATTCTCATATTCATTCATCAATATCAACAAATGTCTTCCTGATCTCTCTGATACTCCGATTTTCGCTCCTCACGTCATTCACCTAGTCTCAGCTACTGGGAGAATCCAATGGCTAATCTTACCTTCACGGCAGCTAAGCCACCAGCGAAAACATGCGAACCCAGCTTACAAAACTCTGTGAACGACAACACAGCTGAGAATCGTTTAAGCTCCGCTATTTCTATGCCTGTGGAAGCAGTGAATGTGGGTTCGCATAATCCATCCCCAGACAAATCAACTGCCACTGATTTCAACCCTCCGGATTTCGTGCGAGGGAATTCACGGATCTCCGGAACAGTTGAAAGTCCCATCATTCTTGATGAAGATTCCGAGCCGGAAGAACGGTCACTTGAAAGACCAACTTTAGAAACGGGCTCAGATCTAAACGCGGTCGCCAAGGATGCAGCTTCAAGATTTGAGTCTCAAAGTCCTAGTGGTATTCGCGTAACTACTTTCGATGCATCTGAATCTCCAGTCTTACCTGCGATCGACGACACTGCTCCAAAGTCACAAAACGCGCAAGATGCCCTACCTCCCATTACAATCGATAGTGACGCAAAGCCACCCGAAGCCCAAAGTTCTCCGCCAGCGTCCGGCTCAAAGCCGACCCCCTACAACCTTTTGTCCTGCAGAGAGCGGAAGAGGATTTTTGTGGACTCATCACGCCCCGTCAAGTTGACGAAAGATATGCAACAATGGTTCCACAAGACCAACTGGCTTCTTGACCCATTCAGAGAAGATGATAACTGCTGGTTCCACCCTTCCCCTCCACCCGCACGAGTCGGTGCTTCCGGAGCGCTGCGCCCCTGTGGAAAGATTAACAAGACGTTCCACTGGCAGGACAGAAGGGGTCGTCACTCTCTGGTTGTCAATTACGGCATTATCTGCAAGCTGCTGTACCACAAAATGACCAAGCAACAGAAAGATGGATTCATCAACCGCCAATGGCACGTCAGCCATCTTTGCGGGAATTGGTCATGTGTAAATCCTGACCACAATGTCATTGAGCCAGGAATTGTGAACATCAGCAGGAACAACTGCTTCTCTCATCGCTCAGGTTGCGTTCATAACCCGCCTTGTATGAAACACAAGAAGGTTGCTCTCGACGTTGACGGCAGACCAATCGACCACAATCTGCCAGTTGTGATCGTTTTGCCTGACGACGAGTGGGATGCGTGGGGAGATCATAATTTTGGTGACGACGAGGATCATCCCATGAACGAGAGTCTTAAAGACCCTGAATACCCACTTTCAAGCACCCCCGAGCTAGAGGATTATACGATGAAACATGGTTTCGCAACCCCGGAAGTTTCTTCTCTGAGCACAACAGCACCAGGCCAGGCTAAGTTATGGTCCTCATAGGAGAGGAGGTCTTGGCTGTCTCCCTCCTTTAATTTGTCCTTCTTCCATCTTTTGATGGCCTATCTATTCCCAAATCTCGTCATTTCGAGGTTCATAGATTCATCTATGCCCCAGAAATATCTCATCATCTTGTATACTATTCTTTAGCATATACCCTTCATCATATTCACGCGGAGAGAGTACCTTTCGCAGTACCAGGTAACTTTCAAATATCATATAATTTCAAATTCAGAAGAACTGCCTTTCCCCTTCTATAGAACAAAGAGCCGAATTAATAACAACATGTCTTCATGATCGCGAAGCGTCCATTAGGATGTTGGTTGGCCGTTAAAATTGAGGATCGCTAAGAATATAGCGTCCTGGTCCTGAGATTCAGGCATGCCTGTCGCCAATTTGACCCCTGTGGACCTCGCACTCATCACGGTACCTCCGTAATAATCTTCTTTCAGCCAACACCAACCCTCACATCAAAAAGTAACTTTATACACATTATCCTTCTCCGTCTCCCGCCAACTCCTCGGCGTCTTATCCCCAAATCCCTTCCCAAACAATCCCCACCGACAAAGCGACTGCGAATTGTTCGGCGCCACCGGTCCCTCCTCTTCCTCCTCCCTTTCCTTTTCCTCCTCTTCCTCCTTTTCCATTTCCTTCACAACCTCCCCTTTCCCCTCCCCCCTCACCCGCCAATAAACCGCCCTCCTCCCCCCAAACCAACTCTGCGCCCTACACCCCTCATAACTCCCCGCCGCCGACACCCCATGCTCCCTATTAACATGTTTCCTCACATCCGTCACATCCCTCCTAATAAACCCACACTGCTTGCACTGATACGCTTCCACGACCTTTAGCTCTTTTACCGGAGCTGAGTCATGGGGGTTGGTGGGTACGGAGGAGAAATCTAAGGATGGAAGAGAGGAGGCTAGGGTGCGGGCGGTGGCCCGGAGGGGGAGCGGGAGGGAATGGTGTTTCCTCAGGTGCTCGGGGATGGAGTGTGGGAGGAGGGCGTGTTGGCAGGTTAGGCAGATTGGGAGGTGGATGGTTGGGGGGAGGGTGAGTAATGTGATGAACGGCTCCAACTCGGCCGGTAGCTCTGGAGCCGCTGCTGCAGAGCTGGGAATGAGCGGATCTTCTAAATGCATTTTGAGATTGGTGGGGGAAATGGAAAGATGGTTTGGATCCTGATGTATATCGGAGCGTGGTTTTGGTCCAGCTTACGAGGGTTGGGCTGACGCTTGGTAGCAAAAGCGGCATTAATTTTGCGGGGTTTGGCCGTGAAATTTGAGGTGGCGCACTGCCGCTTTTTGAGTCGGGGGAACTTGAAATCCGCATGCGGGAGGGGTCGATTAAGAGAACTCGAAACCTGGACGTGAACCATGAATTGGCGAGAATTTTTAAGTTCATTCGGACGTATTGCGTTCTTTTGAATAATGGCGTTCGGCATAATTTTTCTAGTGGAGAATTCTTACTAATGATCAAGTCGTGGCGGTGTCTAGGACTTGATACATATATAAGGTGAGGCTGCTCCTCGGGTCTCTATTCCGAGAAGCGTTGCATTCATATCGTTGAAATACCCTTTCTTGAAAATATGGTCAAAATTGCAGTTGCCGGAGGCTCAGGCCGTAAGTGAAGGACCATCCATCTTTTGAAATAAGAGCTGACTCTAAACCCCAAAGAAATCGCCAGTGAAGTCATCGACGTCTTGGTAGCTACCCAAAAGCATGAAATTCTAATTCTATCCCGAAAAGTAGGCGGTGTTCTGGATTCTGGTGATGAAAAGGCTAACCCAGGTTCAGGACCCCGCCACTGCTGAAACCAGACCAGGCGTAACTTGGGCCAAGACGGATTATACAGACAAAGGGCAACTGACCAAGATCCTCGGCGGCGTTCATACCGTTCTTTCATTCATGCTAAATGTCGAGAATCCCAGCGGTTCTGAACAAAAAGTGTTGATCGACTCATCTATCGCCGCCGGCGTCAAGCGTTTCGCTCCAAGCGAATGGTCAACGTAAGTCTCTCAAATCCATCTAGATGGTGTTCAAACCAACTCCTTCCGTTTTCCAACAGATCAAATTACAACGATCTCCCCTGGTACGGTGAAAAAGCCACCATAAACGCCTACCTCTCAGAAATCAACAAAGAAAAGAAAGTCAGTCCCCCCTCCCCGTACCCCACCTCAAATTATTCTCACATCTACCCCCCAGGTCCTCGAATACACACGTTTCCAACTAGGCTTCATGGAAGACTATCTCGTACCCCAAGGCTCAGCAGCCAAACACTTCAAACCCGTAAACCTCCCAATCGACTTTCAAAATCGCCGCGCGATTATCCTCGGTGATAACGATGCGCTGGTTACTTTGACCACTGTAAATGATGTGGCGAATGTTGTGGCGAGAGCGGTTGAGTATGAGGGGGAGTGGCCGACTGTTGGGGGGATTAATGGGACGACGATGAGGACTTCGAGGTTATTGGAGATTGGGGAGAAAGTTCGAGGTATGAGACCCTAATTCTCTGATGTAGAAAGACAGGGTAGCTGATTCGTGAATAGGTGGCAAACCGTGGGATATCACTAGGCTGAAGGAGGCGGATGTGCGTGCGGATAACCTGCAGTGTTCGTGGGTGCCGTTGATGGAGTTCCCGCAAGTTACCCCAGAGCAGGTGGAACAGTTCTCTAAGGTGGTTCTGAAAGGGTTTCTGCCGAGCAGTACGCACGAGTCTTGGGCTGTGTCTGATGAGTGGAATCAGCTGTTGCCGGATTATAAGTTCACGGATGCTGAGGAGTTTCTCACGAAACATTGGGCTGGAAAACCGTAGAAGGGATGAGTGATGGTTTGATTCGTTTGAGGAGGGGAACCTACAGGCGAAAGAAAGTAGAAACTCTTCCAAAAGTTAAATAATGGTGACCTCGAGCTCCTTATATGGAAGCTCCCAGAACATTTTTCTTTCGTCTTCAAGTCCGTAGCCGATGTCGAAGAAACCAACCCTTCTCAAGCTGGAATGTTCCCAGATATGCCCAAATTCTCCATTCGCATCTAAGTCAATCAGATTGGAAGGTTCAGTTTCGGGGACGAGTATCAGTCCAAAGGGATACCTATCTTGATTAAATGAGACGCTATACCCTAGTAACAAGCATAACACCGGAGCCCCTTGTCCAAATCGTTGAGTGCCGAAAGGATATTTGTTGTCTAAAGCATCAGGTGTGGCGTAGGAGCTACCCGATCTTTCAGGGTAACCTTCTGATTCTGCAGAGAGCTGTCCTTTTTCAAGATGCCAATACAATAACCTGACCTGGCCCCGCAATTTGATGAAGCCCGAAGCGACTGCACCGTAGGGAGCTGACTGTGAGGTGAGCTCAACACGCCATTCCGTTACGGTGGTGAGAAATTTATTATATTGGCGATCTTCGCCCAGGCGATAAAGAAACATGTGAAAAATCCGGCCATCGATCGATGCCCAAGACCAAGAGGGGGCCCTGTACACTGGTGGGCGGGGCGGTTGCTCGTACATATCAATACGCCACAACAGAGCCTCCGGTAATTGCTCTTCCCAGAGACCTGCCATATATTTAGTGGCTCCGCCGATACCCGTCTGCCTCCGATGGTAGTTTGCCGCGATTGCAGAAATGGCCAGGAGCTTGTCCCCAGAGTCGCTCATTTTCCGGGAGCAATAATCTTCTACGACTAAGCGCCACTCCTTCAAGCCTTCTCCGGTTGTGTCAAAGTTCCCTTTCGGGATCGGGAGCTCGGGATTCTCACTATGCCGATAATAGTATCGAGCGGACTTACAGTCCCACCGCACATAATGTGAAGAGAATTGAAGCACACGAGGCGAAAGCATTTGCTCTTGCAGCGTCCACGCCCTGTAGTCGATAGCTTCACGCGAGGAAGTGGTCCAATCACTCATGGGTGTCAATGTCACAAGCCCAATACTTTCGTCGGGGCATCGATAATGCATTGCAAGCATAGTCTTGCGAAGAACATTATGAGACTCTGCGGTGGAAAATAAGAAGCCGTCCTGGGAGGCTTTTGCCCATGAGACCGAGAGAGTAAGCCAAGCCCTACCATAAATATTGGGCATTGCTGCAATCTCGATAATCACATCCTCAGGATCATCTTGGATAATACAGAGTCTGTCTATCCAGACGTATTCAAGGCCTATGTGCTTTGTGAATGTGATCGCATCCCGAAGTGTTTTGGGAAGCTCTGTGAAGGGAAGCGACTCCGTCCAACGACCAATCGTTGATGTTGTCAACTTCATTGAATCATCCCCTCCCCAACAGTATGACAATGCAAGGTAGTCAAGGTTGCTCTCTGAATTTGTCAATGAAACTATTCTCGGGTTTGCTGCCCCGACAAATACAAGCCTAGAAGGACCCTTGGAACCAGTCATAGAGGTGATTTCTCGAGAGAATCTGACACAATCAGGATGTCCATTGCATTCTATTCTGCACCCCCGAACAAAGTCAAAGATTTCTCGTGGTTCGACGCAAGGATATTCTGGTCTTCGATGAACGTAGCGATCCGCGATGTTGTCAAAAGATTTCGTTGATATACTCCGAAATTAGGAGTTTCTTGCGACATACCATGCTCACAGTCAATCATGTAGTGCCCCGCATAACGCGTATCACCGCTCATCGATACATTATCGTCGTCAACCCAGCAGTACTTAGATCTCGCTTCCGAAATTCCGGCCCCAAGTACGTCTATGGTTATACGAAGCAACGGGATCGACGCTTCACGGCGTGGGAAAGACGAAAGCAATTGACTGCGGAGACAAGACTTGAAAATATCTCGTCTCGTGTATATAGTATCCAAAATAATGCGGCGGAAAACGAGACACCCATCACGATACGCTTGAAAGGCAGCTTCCATACTAAAGCGGAAGCTGTTACGAAACTCGTCGGGGGGAAGGACATCAGCATCGGCGGACGCAGGGTCGATGATAATAGTCTCGCAATGGCAGCAGGTATGTCTTGCGGACGGCGGGTATCTATATCCCGCGGCGAGCGGTAGCTCCTCTGCCATGTCCTTTGGGGTTTTGTTCGAGTGCTAGGCTTCAGGGCTTGATCATACTCGGAGCTCAAAGATTTAGAGAAATTCCAAAACTGAAATCCAAGCAGAGAGGGGCAGAAGTAACGGCCAGGCTGGAGATCAAAGAGAATGTCTTACCCCGCTGCGCCACTTGACTTGTTTGCAGGGGTCGTGTCAGCTTGTAGATGATTTGACGTCAACTTTTACGTCTGTGCAGCTCTATTTACAGGACCCCATACTATCACTTGATATGCACACAGTTCATCATCATCGAAGCTTTTCGACCTGGTTGACATCTTGTCAAAAAGAAAAGTAGAAGAGGAGAGGAAGTTAAGTCTTGGCGACGTTGAAATTAGATAGGTACAACGCGCTAGAAGTTAGTGGTGCAGCGCTAAAAATACAAGCCACTGCAGGTGGGCACGGTAAGCGACATCAAGGCTTATCGTCCGCTAAATTGCTTGACGCCCGGCATAAGACGCCTAGAAACACGAGGCCAAAGCACCAAGCTCGACATTCCGATAGCATATCTGGATAACCTAGCCCTCTTAATATTTTAGCTTGGGAGCTAAATTCTGTGCCGCTACATATAGTACCGCTTCAGAAATTCCTTGTTAAGTTCAGTTTGAAATTCTTTCGGCCTCGTTGGGCGCAATGCAAATTATACTATGAATCACTACCATATCAAGACACCATGCTGACGCCTTAAAGAATGTTGTATTTCTTCACCGCCGCAAAAGCTCATTTGTTTACTCTGCTGTTGTGTTCAGAAGGCACGGGTTGAGGCTAAAGTGGCTAGCAATTATTCCGGTCCAAAAGGAGAAGGTGTTGATGGCAATTTCTTGGCAGTACCACTCCGGAAACGCGCGCTGGTTGATTGCATTAGGTAGCTGCAGAATTCGGATTATGGTGACGATTGCGATGCCAAAAAAAGCACGCAATTATCGCTGTCTCGTGCGGGGTCAGGGAAGTATATAAGTTGTGCCTTGTTCTCGTCCTGACTTTGCTACCTACCCGCTTCTCTCGTCTAAGACTGTGGTACATAGGGAATTGTTCCCTCTGTCGGTGTCAAAATGAAGTTTTCCCTATTCACGCTGCTCGCGGGAACCGTTGCGGCCGGTTCTCTTTCAGCTCAAGAGAAATATGAAGTATTCGAGAAGATTTCGATCCCTGCTCCCTGGACCCTGAAAGCAGACGGCCAAGTTGATACTGAGCAAAGCTTCAAGCTCCGGATTCATCTGAAGAATAAAAACATCGAGTCATTCCACCAGAAGATCTTGGATGTCAGCACCCCGGACCACCCTGACTACGGTCGACATCTCAGTCGATTGGAACTCAGGGATCATCTTGCACCTTCGCAAAAGTCATATGACTTAGTACTGCACTGGCTCGAATTGCAGGGTCTTGACCAGAAATCGACTGTTGAGGATGACTGGATTGTTGTGGATGGTACAATCGGAGATGCCGAGAAGCTTCTTGAGACGGAATATTCATCATATGAGAATTTGGACAATGGGAAAATCGCTGTTCGTACTCTTGAATACAGTCTTCGTACGTATGCGTCAATTTCCTCGCATCCTCCGAGCCACAAAGTCTCTCTGTTTGAATATGTCAAATTCATCTTATTTCAATGGCTATGATCTTTCCTCAATTCCATCATTTTGCACACTTGGCCATACTGATTTCCCGACCTCTTAGCCAAGGCTTTGCACGCTCATATTGATATTATTGCTCCGACCATCAAATTTCCAACAACGGAGCCTCATATTTCCACCATCGTGAAGGATTTCCCAGCTCCTCCGGCCCAATTTTCAACGATGTCGGCATCTAACGTTCATGATGGGCTCAACGTGACCGCGTGTAATGTCACGATCACCCCTGATTGTATCAAAGCTCTCTACAAGTTCAAACACTTCCGAGGGTCGCGCCGAAACGGCAATGAGCTTGCTCTCGCTGGTTTCCTCGAAGAATATGCTCAGCATGATGACCTGGCCCAATTTCTCTCAACATACGACCCCGAGGCTGTTGGCTCTGATTTCGCGACAGGGCTGATCAATGGCGGGGTCAATCTACAGGATAATGATAGCGGACCTCAGCAGATTGGAGAAGCAAACCTCGATATCCAGTACGGTTTGTCCTTAGCTTACCCAACTCCAACGACCTATTACTCCACAGCCGGCCGTCCCCCAGAGACAACCCCGAATGAAGTGGATAACGAACCGTATCTAGAATTCCTTACCTACCTTTTGAAGCTCGATAAAATCCCTCAAACGATCTCCATTTCTTACGGAGACGGCGAATGGACGGTCCCAGAGTCTTATGCTCGCACGGTCTGTGATCTTTTCGGCCAAGTAGCTGCCCGTGGCGTGAGCGTCTTGGTATCTAGCGGTGATTCTGGCTCCGGTTCTAACTGCAGCACCGTAAACCCCTCCAAGCTACAATACTCGCCTGCCTTCCCCGCCAGCTGTCCATATGTAACCGCAGTAGGAGCAACCCGATATGTTCAGCCCGAATTGGCAGTCTCATTCTCTGGTGGCGGTTTCTCGAACTACTTCCCGCGACCCGCCTACCAAGATGCTGCCGTTACCAGCTATCTTACTGAGCATGCCGATCCAGCGTTCACGAAATACTTTAATGGCAGTGGCCGTGCGTACCCGGATGTCTCTGCTCAAGGAGTCTATTTCCATACTATCCTGTCTGGTGAAGATAGTCTGCTATCCGGAACCAGCGCTTCCGCGCCGGCTTTTGCAGCCATTGTCGCTTTGCTGAACAGTGATCGCATTTCAAATGGACTGCCATCGTTCGGACTTCTAAATCCGTTCTTGTATAGCAAGGGTGCTAGTGCTTTGACGGATATCACTGGTGGCAAGGGTTCGGGATGTTCGCAGATTCCTGGGTCTGGGTTCCCCGCAGTCAGTGGTTGGGATCCTGTCACTGGGCTTGGAACTCCTGATTTCAAGAAGCTGAGACTTGCATCAACTGGTATTGCGAGTTAAAGGCTGGAAATATCTCACTGATCTGAGTACCACCTAAAATAATTCAATCTGCTTGCATTCGTTACGTAATTCCATTATCCCTTTTTCTATATTGCCCTCCGTCTATAAAAACCCAGCCTTCACTAACCTCATAATATCATAATTTCACACCACCATCACATCCCCCCATAATCCTCCTCCTCCACAATCGCCCTCAGCTCCCCAACATCAACCAAAATCTCAAACGTCCTCTCCTTCCTTGCCATCCCACTCCCAATTCCAATAACACACGCCCTCCTAATCTTCTCCTTCAACGCCTCCCACTCCTCCTCACTATCCCTACGCACCACCTTCCTAAAATCACTAATAAACTCCCTCGCGAATATCAGCGAAAACGTCAAGCTCTTAATCTCGTGAAACGGTATATTTGAGCGTTGGGATACGAGACCGAGGAAGTTGGAGAGGGAGGAGTGTTTTAGGTGGGTGATTGGGATGGGGTTGTCGATGTCGTATTTGAGGTTTTTGTCTTGGAGGGTGAGGAAGATTTCGGGATGTGGGCGGGTGGTGCGAGTGGGGGGAGAGAGGGTTTGGGGGGTGTTGCGCAATTTGTTGGCTGCGGGGCTTTTTGAGCGCGCGCGTTGGCGGGATTCGTGGGCTAGTGTTCCTACGGATAGGGTTGGGCTTGTTGGAGTCATGGGTTGGTTTCCTGTTGTGTTGGCTTGAGGTGTGGAGGGTTGAGAAGATGAGGGTTTATCGAAGGTGGTGGGAGCTGATAGGAAGTTCTGAGATGGGTTAGTGGTGGTTCCTTCTCGGTGTCTCATCACTTGTGGTAGAATAGTTCACTTACTCTGGCGAAATTTATCTGTTCTTCAGTCTCTGCATCTTGCATGTTCTCATCCTCTTCTGGCTCTGGCTCGATTTCTTTCTCCTCTTCTATGCTTTTCTTCGGGAATATACTTCCCGAGGCCATTCCCGATATTTTCGAGGGTCCTACTACGGGGGTGTCGTCATCTTCGATTATCTGTATCTCAGGTTGCTTCCCTTTGTCGGCTGATCTTGAGAATAATCTCTCTGGTACCTCCCCCAAGAGACCCGAGGGACGTGCTGTTTTAGTCCGTTTTGTTTGTGGCGGAGTTGGATAGTCATCTTCAAGACCTGCTGGTCTTTTAGGTGTTTTGGGCTTTGTGTGTTTCTAGCAGTAGATGTTAGCATTCCTCTGGTTTAAGGAAGATGATCACAAGTGTATACCGTTCTGTAGGCTTTGTTTGCCATAGATTTTGCCACAGGAGGCGGGGTCGGTGTCGGTCCAACGAACAGCCCGTCATCAGCATCCGTCGAAGGATCAGCGGCGGTAGAAGTGGGTATTGTCTCAGGTCGAGGAGTTTCCACTTCCGCAGTCCCGTTTGAGGCAAATGCGCAATCTCTCCAGTACTTCTGTTTGTTTTCCCAGCATGTTCTAAATTCTTCTGCTTGGCAATATTGTCCTGTGGCCCCGTCCGACCGTACGAGGATTTTATTGTCGTACAATTCTCGTGCGAGTATATTGATTCTGCCGAGTACTCTTCCTTCGATGATGTGGTAGTTTTCGAGGCCCTCCAGGTTAAGCCCATTTCGAAGTTGACTAATAAGTTTCATCAGTTTCGGATCCTGTGATTCCGGGTCGTAAACTTTCTGGTCGTGCATCAAAGTGAGGATTTTATTATCAACAGAGGGTGGTGGGCAGACTACATTTGGATTAAGTATCCAGTTTCGGGCTATATTTTTGAAGAAATGGTGAGAAGATTTCGGTTTCAGCTGCTTGATATGCTCGATGCATTGCGCTCGGAATTGTGCTCGGAAGTCGGAGCTGAAAAATATGTTAGCATTCACCCGATCCACGTAGCGTCATACTCACTTGACTTCTGGAGCCGGATTAGAGACCATAGGTGGAACATACTGTTTTGAGGTTTCTTGAGATAAAGTGCCTGGAGCTTCTTGCACAGTTGTTTTTTGATCAGGCCCAGTCGCCGGCCGGCGTCTAGTTCCTTTTGGCAACGTTTCCTTATATATATCCGATTCGGGACTCAATTCTCGAGGCGTTGGTAGGGCCATATTATTGTCCTAATCGAGTAAGTGCGTGCTTTTCTTTTTTGAAATATGTTAGGCTTACTATTGAAAAATTCTCAGTCGATAACGTTGATTTCTTTCGATCTTTAGAACTATTTTTATATTTGTGATAGGCTTTAAGTGAAAGTGCATGCGCAAGTAGTTCGATGATCCTACAAGAGTGATCAGCCCAGTGGCGCTCAATACCCGCCCGGAGTGCTTACTTCTTTTGATCCTTCGACCAGCTAGGCCAGACTTCAGCAGTATTGTCAGGCCAAAACGTATCTGCGTTTTGATCTGTCTTACAGAACTCGAGTGCGAGGTCTTTAGCTTCCTGAGAGTCGTTTTTGCGTGAGGTTTCCTCGTCGAGACTCTCAAGTCGACAATGATTCAACGCCGTTCTGATGATCTTCGGGTCCCGACCGGCAAGATCTGGGCGGAATCCGAGCTCGGCGTATATATTTGCCAATTTATTAGATTGGACTGATGTCGACATGAATTTTGAGATTGAGTGCGGCTAGTATACTCTGTTTTCCCGAAGACCTTTGCAGGTATATAAATGAACTTGACTCGAATAACAAATCGAAGAAAGAGTATACTGCGACGGAAGCCAAAAGATGTAATTCGAAGTCTATATTTATTCACTTAATGAAGGGTGCGATGTGGCATTTGTCTCGGATAAGGGCAGGGAACAAAACGCTGAGGGGGCACAGTTTCTCTTCTAGCAGTGTTCTCGATGAACTAATCAAGCAGGTCGTGGCCAAGTGTGACTCGGATAACCTTGAATCGTATCATATAGACTTGAGCTGAGGGAATATTTTCCCGTTGGAACCAACATCACGGCCCGTTAGGCGTCCTAAATGTTGGTGTTTCAATCGAACCAATCATTGATTGAGATTTTCTTCGATATCATTCGAGAACGGAAGTGTATCTCAAAAAGAAGTACAATGAAGAAATTCTTGCTCAATGATTGGGTGGTCTCCTCCAGAAGTTCTAGCTGCGCCACACGGGGAAGTACAATTGACTTTCCGGGCGGTAGCAGGATACATTTTATTCGTCGGAAAACGCCACCAACATTGCTAGCATAGAGATATTCGCCTTGTGACTATCAAAAATGGGAAATATATTCGTATTCAGCATGAAAAGGTTCCACAATGGAAAGGCAGACTTCGCTTCCGAAACGAATAGATGTCGTCAGCCACCCCCTTCTCAATGCAACCGAGCCACAGCGCCAGGCAGCAACCCCCACTTTTCCCGAATATCTACCAATGAAATAGGAACATAACAAGAATTCGGAAATAGCAAGAGAATTCTTATGCAAAAGTTATCTTTGTAAAAGTTTGCGGAAATAAACCAACATCGAAATAAAGTTTTCTTCAATGTGGCGAGCAGGTGCTGGCCGTGCGGGGTACTTCCCAACTCGCCACGGATACTTCACCGAGGAAAACAACTATCATTGGATACCAAGCTGCACAACAAGAAGAAAACGAGAAACTTACGAATTGCATGTTATTGCCTGAGTATCCTATCCAGGTCCGCGACTACGCAACTTCGAAATCCTGGTAGGCTCAATGGCGATTTTCGCCGCCATCGGGCTCAAGCACCATCCCCTCTTTGCAGAATTCCCACTAGTCGGGTTCAAGGAACTTATGATGTCGAAAACAAAATGCGTCACCTAGGATATGATATTGTACAAGGTATGAGGTTCTAGATTTTCATAATGGGATCACCAGACAGTGTGATTCTGACGTAACTTCAGAATTAATAACAATGCTTCCGTAATACTTTTTTTCTGGTGCTCGATTGAAAGTTCTGCCCAGGGATTTCAGGGGTATCTCGCTAAAAGTTGGTGGCGAACGTTCGCCCCTGAATACGTGCCACTTTCCTTTTCCGCATGTGCATGCTTTCAGATAAGGCAAAAAGATATGATTAAATTGTATTCACGAATTGTAATATAGATTAAAATTGAGCGAAGCACTTTTCGTCCTGGGAATAAATTGAAGCAAATTGAAAGTCTCACTGGTTTTTAGGTATTCTCCTTGCTACACTCGCAAGATTTTGAAATTCCGCCCGAGGGGTTTTTTGTAGTGTACCTTTCGGCGCGTCCCACCGGCCATCTACTCCTAGATTCTAGATGCTCTACAAGATTCCTATGATATGCGTAGGATACCTCTAGTTTCGCAGTACAACGGGCAATAAAGTTCTTAGTAGTCTCTTCTTGCTAAACCAAAGCAACATTGGTCGACGCACAAATTTCATTTCCACTTGAAACTCTCAAATATTACATTAAAATTATATATACTATGCCCCTTTCTCCAAAAACACCTCCTACGTCCGTAATCTTGAAGAGCATCACCTGAAAATAAGCTACAAATGAAGCACTCTCAATCTCCCAATCTCTCTTCCTACAACACTAGAGTCATTAGAGCTAAGAAACAGCAAATTGAAAGACTGGCCAATCCACCTTTGTGGATTTTTGCTGCCTCGGAACTGGCCATTTGGGTTGGCAGATTGCTCGCTGCAGAACTGGAGGTAGCGACAGCCGAAGTTGAACTTCCATTCTTTGACGGTGCATTGCTAGAACCTGGCACGGAATTCGATGCTTGAGATTGAGGAATGTGCGCTGACGCGGAATTTGGGGATGGAACAGACCCAGGGGGTGATTTGGCAGAAGTTTCTGGTTGAGCTGCCTGGTTGTTTGAAGATACTGGAGCTGGTTGATTCTGTGCCGCTGAGGTTGGGCGAGTTGGTGGTGTATTTGGTGCTCCACTTGGTTGCCCGTTGGGTTCGCCATTCGATCCCTCGTTCGTCGCGCCGTGCTTGCATGCTTTACACGGTACACCGTCTGGAGGAGTTGGAGGTGTCCCCTCTTGCTGTGTGGGTAACCCTGAGGCGAGTGGTACTGGAGCCACTTCTGTGCTGAGCGTGCTAGTCGTACATGGTACAGTGGTCCGGAGAGTCTCAATGATATCCACTGTTACATCTGACAGAGGTGGTTGTGTGTTGAGAGCCGGTAAACCAGTACTGCTGGTCGTACATGGAACTGTTGTGAAGAGAGTTTCGGTGATTTCTTCGACGACGTCAGACTGAGACAGTTGGGTATTGATGAATGAGGACTGGGGTGTTTCTCCCATTGATTGCAATGGGGGCATCTTGGACGAGGAAATCTCACTGTGACGAAGCTCTGTAGTGATTTCTTGTACGTAGACGACCGAAGTGCTGATGATTTTCGAGACTGAAAGAGTGGCGAGAATTGTGGTTGTTTGTAATGTGACCAAGACGAGCGAAGTTTTTGGGAAAGCCTGTGTGGAAATACGTGTGGAAAATTGTGTAGAGACTTTTGTAGAGATTTGTGTAGAGGTTTGCATGGTAATTTGAGTTGAAGTGGCGGAGCTGACACCATCCATGACAATCGAAGTTGAAGCGGAGTGCAGGACTTGGGTCGTTGTTACAGCGGATGTGTAGAACGAAGGGATAGCTATCTGTGAATACATTGGAGTTGGCTCCGGTATTGGCGGGAAGGAACCTAGTCCTCCTGATGGAAGAGTAAGTTGACCTGGGTTTCCCTGGGATATTCCCCCGTCTGGATTCCCGATGTCTATTGAGCTTGACAAGATAGGAATCTCAGTTGCGGTTGAGAAGACAGGTGCTATAGTTGTGTTCAGTGCTTTTGTAGTTGTGATTGGCATGCTCTGGTTCGAAAATGAAGACAAGCTGAATGGTTGGTGTGTAGTTGATATAAATGAGGGTAAGTTTGAGGGCAGAGTTGAAACCATTGTCGAATGCGTAATTGAACGATTGCTCGAATATACATATGAGGGTATAAATGAAGATAAAGTTGAGGATGAAGTTGAAAACTTCGTTGAGCTTGAAATGGTGGCTGGTACAGTTGACGTGATAATCGAAAAGTTGGAGCTGCCAATTCGGATCTGTGTTGACAACGAAGGTATTGGGAAGCTACTTGTAACCATTTCAGTACTATTGACTGACTGAGAGATGGAGCTCGGATTTGTTGAAGTGATCGCTGTGGATGAATTGACAAAAAGAGGGATACTGCTAATGGTCATTGCAATATTACTAGACGCTGTAGAGTTTGGACCAGAAATTGTTGAGACTGTCGTAGTCCGTGCGGAGTTGCTGAACGAGATAGAGGGAGGCGGCAGTCCGGGGGTTTGAATGACGGACGATGATGACTGGGTCACCGGAGGCGTTTCAGAGGTTGAAACGACAGGTGGTGGCAAGACAATTGAAGTCGTGATGCTTGCTGTCACTGAACTTATGGAGGGTAGTGACGAAGATACGGGGTCTGCGGTGCTCAATGACAGAGATGATGAGGATATGGTCGTCGACGATCCGAAAGAGAGAGTTGAAGACGCCACCGGTGCAGGGCAAAACGGAGGCTCAATGATATTTGAGTCCAAGGTGATGGCTCCTGATAAAGCAAACATTTGGCCATTGGTAGACGAGCCGGTGTTCATGGTAATTGAAACCGCTGCCAGAATATTTCCATAGAAAGCCGTACCAGTTCCCAAGGTTGCCGAAGAACCAACCTGCCACCACACCTCACCCACACATAGTTTGGTACTGTTTGGAAGCACTACGGAAGAGCCAACTCCAGTGATGAGGGTCGAGCCAATCTGAAAGTACCAAATATCTGAGCTGTTCCCATTGCCCAACAGTATCAAGGTCCCACTCAAGGAGGCAGAGGTACTGAATGCGTACGTCCCAGGAGGCAAGGTCATGCCAGCCAAATCACCTGTGAGAACAGTCGGATTTGGCATTGCTGCGACCTCATTGTATGCGGTGTTGGCATCCGCGATCTGCCCCGTGTCAGATGTAGAAAGAGAACCAGTATATATTCCCGGTGGAAATCCAGTTATGGAAACTCCTGCAGTCCCAATATCCCCGGTTATGATGGTAGGCCCTGTGTTTGTGATAGTCGATCCACTGAGAGCGCCGAATGACGCTGCTGTTCCGAGGTTTATCTACAGCGGTTAGCTCGACCTCAAGGTTTGGATTCAAAATAAAAACATAGGCGGAGCTCGAAGCTACGAGACCGAGATTCCAAAAGAGTGTGATGACCTTCATAGCGATATTTATTGAGACGAAGAGAAAGAATGAAAGAATACCGGTTCACGAGTAAGGGTTATAACATATACGCGTAACGAACGAAGACGGCGGGGAGGCTAGGAAGACATTCCCCCTTACCGCAGAATCTTTAGTGGAAAATATTTTGGCCGTGCCAAAGGAAAAGGAATTCTTCAGCTGTCTCGCAACTTTGCAATTAAACAATTTGGTCAGTCTTTCTTGGCTAGTAGCCGAGCTCGAGTAGAAGTGGAACATAAAATGCCATTAGTCAACATGGGATATTATTGAGCTCACTTTCATCCCCTAGAACTCAGACTCCCGTACCCCAATAAAGGGCTGGGACGCATCTTGTAGACTGTGAGGCGGCTGGGGATCGTGAGAAGGCTCAGGAATGGATCTCGCGCTTTGAACCAGGCACGGACTCTTCGCCCGATGAAAACTTCGCAAAAACGCCATTTTATCTTTGATCACATTTTCAACTGTCGGAATCCGAAATTACCATGAAGATTTCAGCTGTGTTCAAGAAGTGAGGCGTATAGTCGCTGACGTAGGTTCCAAGTTCCTGTCTTTCGGGACCCCTATCTTTGGTGGACGTTGATCTGAGATATTGCCAATTTTGGAGCATTAGATCAGGTTGCTTTGGGACTAGTGAGGGGCCTGAGAACGCAACAATCGCGGGGTACTTTTTATGATGCGCCTACTGAGATCAGTACCTGACAGCTGCAGAGAACCGAGACTTGTCTACTTGCAATCATAATGTATTAGCTTGATATCGAATCGGAGGAAACTGACAACAATTGAAATAACATAAAATAAAATAAAATAAAACTCGGGAGCCACCACTGATTCTCCATTTGAAGAATCATCGAGGTGTTTGTTGTCAATCAATCGTCACGTGAACACATGTTGCCGGGATCAGGAGTCATGAATATTCACCAAAGCACCTTCCTTTCTCCATCTTACTTCGCATCTTTTCCTCTTCGTCTTCGTCACCTTTCCTTCCACAAACCTTCAACCTCAACTCATCCATCCAAAATCGCGTTTCGAGGTCTGTACACACCAACACGCCTCACGTTCATCGTCTTGGGTTTTAGAATCTCCCTCGTCGTCAACAAATTACGAAGGAAGACCACAGGTACGTCACCCATTTACTTCCTTTTCCCCTCGCGTGCACTTTGGTTCCATTCTCAGTTTCGGAAAGCGTCTCCGTCGTGATCGCGATCTGCCGCTGACAAAATGAAGCAGGTCGGACTAACTCCTCCCCCCATACAACACCACACCGCCACGCCAGCCCGGCTCCAGCCTCGTCAAAATGGACACCGAATATGACTATTACTCTAAGCATTGCGAGGCATATACCATGATTTGCGATGATCCTGGAAAATGGTTCGGTGGTGCCCGCATTGATGACAAGGACCGCGCCCTCCTGACTGGCAGCCGGGCTTCTTTTGTCAAATATTGGAAAGGCAGCTTCGTTCAAAATATGGTCAGTGTGCGTTTCCGTTATGTAATTCGATGATCTCACATGAATTAATAGTATTACAAAGAAAAGGGCCACGGCTTTACTGAATGTGAATGGACCGTCGAAGAAGATGACGAATGCAAGCGAAAAGTTCAATCTGCAGGCGGACAGCTCTTTGGTTTTGACTTACAGCCTTTCCGTCCTACTCAGTGGTCGAGTATGAATGGTATGTCCTTTTCCCACATCCTTGTCTGTGTACTGACGCCTCAAGTCAACGTTCTTATCAATGGAGCTGCCAGCCGCAATGCGGGTTTCGACGCGGGTATTTTCTCAACAGCAGCAACCAACGTCCGTGTATTCAGGGGCCCGCCAGAGACATGTAATATTCATCCATGGGACGCTATGATATTAAGGGACTGCACTCCTAATTCCACAAACCTTTACGACATTGAGGCCATTGCGTCCCGCAAGTGGGATATCTTGGCGATGAAGATGTGCGAAGACTTCGATCGTAAGTCTGCGTACCCTGTTGCTCACCTTCTCACACTAACACACTCAAAGATCCATGGGTTGTCGTAGGTTTTGCAGACTCAGGTCCAGCTCCGGAGCCGACTCTTCGCTCTTTGCCATGAAGTCGGGGATCGACGTCAAGTTGGTAGCGAGCACTTTCTCTGATCGGTTTGCTGCGTCTGCCTCTTGTTTGCTAATGATGTTTCATGTTTCACACTACGGGGGGATATGGAGTGTTCATAGTCGCAGGGATTTTACGGCGCTCGGAGGTAAAGGGTGTCCATTGCCACACAAAATTTCCTTTTTTGCGCTCTTGCAAGGATCTGATCGAAGTTGCTGGAGGATCATTGTCATACTAAGATACCCCTTGCTGCGTTGTTACGAAGTGTGATTAAGCCACAGATATTGAACGGCCGCTAGAAACCGTGCAGACTATTTTAGTCGGCGCCTTTCCGTGTTACAATTTCGGTGAGCGTAGATATCAATTGAGTTTCTTTCAATACTCCTTGGTGCAAGACTCATCGGGGATCGTGACTTCTCAATAATTAATTTTTTGATGATATTCTTGTGAGGGACTGTTGAGATATTTTGACAGGTATGATGGTCTCGGGGAGCGTGAAGAAGGTAAAGTAATAACTAGAAACCGAGCCCATTTGTTTCGGGATCTGAAGACCTGTTAAACAGGGGAACGAAGTCATAGCTGTCTAAAGTGGATATTTCCTTCATACTGTTTCAGGAAAATGACAAGCCACGAGGTTTGAAACGAAGGCGAAAGCATATTCTGGCGTCCACTCCTATCCAGCATGTGACGGGGCTCAACACGTGACCATGTACACGCTGCTGCAGTATTGGCGCCTGTTAAAGAATCTGTGCCCAATTTCGAAGCCAAAGTTTCGTTGAAAGTCAAATGGAATAGATACTTCAAGAAGGAAAGCGCAGTCGAAAATCTCATTCAACTTTAAGGAAGCCGTGACTCAGCAGTACACTAGCCACTTCGGGAATCATGCGGCGAACGGTTGGATTCATCAAGACCACACCACCCTACACCAACAAAAGTACTTAACAGCCTGCTTTCAATTTGATATCTCATCTACTTTCAACACTCAGATTTGAATATCAAGTACAAACTGCCTCTGCACCGCAAAAATAGGACGCAAACACCGACCCCGCCACTCCAAAGGCCAAGGCCAAGGCAACCGCAACCGCAACCGCAAACGAGACAAAATGGGACAAGAAAACTCCCACCAACAAATCGACCCCGACACGCCCCCGCGAACGCTCTCCTCCCGCTCCATCGAAGGAATAGCAGAGTATATCAAAGATGGCCGTCCCAAACGCATCGTCGTCATGACGGGCGCAGGCATCTCAACCTCGGCTGGAATCCCGGATTTCAGATCACCTGACACGGGACTGTATGCCAATCTTGCGCGGCTGGATCTGCCGTACGCGGAAGCCGTGTTTGATATTTCGTATTTTCGACAGAATCCGGATCCGTTTTACGTGCTGGCCAAAGAGCTGTACCCGGGACAGTTTTATCCTACGGTTTCGCACTCGTTTGTGGCGTTGTTGGATGAGAAGTTTATGTTGGAGAAGCTGTTTACGCAGAATATTGATTGTTTGGAGCGGAGGGCGGGGGTGCCTGAGCAGAAGATTATTGAGGCGCATGGGAGTTTTGCGACGCAGAGATGTATTGAGTGTCAGACGGCGTTTCCGGATGATTTGATGAAGAAGGCGGTGGAGAGTGGGGAGGTGCCGCATTGTCTTGTGCCGCAGTGTAATGGGTTGGTTAAGCCGGATATTGTTTTCTTTGGGGAATCACTTCCTCATGCGTTTCATATGAATACGCATGTCCCTGGCAGAGCTGATTTGATTATTGTGATGGGAACTAGTCTGACTGTTCATCCTTTTGCGAGCTTGCCGCAGATGGCAAGTGAAGGTGTGCCGAGAGTTTTGATCAACAAAGAGATTGTTGGGGACTTTGGGAGCCGGCCGGATGATGTGATGATTCTGGGGGATTGTGATGATGGAGTTAGGAAATTAGCTGATGCTCTGGGGTGGAGAGATGAGTTGGAATCGATGTGGTTGGAAGTTGGTGGAAAGGTCAAGGAGAAGGAAGCAGAAAGATTGAAAGAGCAAAGGAAGGCCATGTCCAAGGACGAGATTCTGGAAGAGGAGATCGCGCAGTTGACCAAGGAGGTCGACGCTACTCTACATCTTTCCAAGGACCACACGCAACGCACTAACGACCATCTTCAGAGTGCGTGGAGTCCAGAATCGAGCGAAAAGTCGACGGAACCAGCGACTCCAGTGGAAGTTTCCGACAAATCAGATCCAGCCTCCGTGCCAACAACTGTCACTTCAGAAGAGGTTTCGAAAAGTGCAGCAGGATATCATGAGCCGCCTCCTACACCGGCCAACAACGAGAACAATCCGTTGACCACGAGTGGAGCGGGATACAAAGAGCCGCCACCTACACCAGCAAATGATGAGAGCAAGCCACTAACCGCCGAGAAGACGAAAATTGAAGCGCCAGCACAAGCTCCAAAGGTCGATTCCCAGGCCATCCTCGACGTCACGTTGCCGCAGAACAAACCAGAGCAGGACAAGAAACCGACATCACACATTTGAAGAACGCGTCTTATTTAAAAATTGAAATGACTTAGGATGAAATAGAGAAGCACGGCGGTATGTAAATCATTAGACATGACTGTAGGATGGCGCCTTTGTTTGATGGTTGGCGTGATGGGATACCTTTGCTGAAGGCCACGAGCCGGGCCATTAGGAAGGAGCATTCGGGGCTAAATGCCAAGGCGGGACTTGCTTATGTCGCAGATTAAACGAAATAGACGATAATGCGAAGGTTCTTTCCCTAAATGAGAAAAGTTTCTCCATATCACCGTGAGCGAGTTTTTCTCGTCGCCTGTTCCCCTCACCATCTTCAAACTTCTACACCAACCCAATCAACTCCGCGCACGCCCACAAATTCCCTATTCTGAGATTCTCGATTTCCCATGATCTCAACTGCAATGCCGCTTTTTGTTTTGTTCCAGGTGTCGCAGGTACCAGACCAATCTTTTTGTCTTGGGATTTCCAACTCCTGCCGGCGCCTCCACGCCACTCCCGAAATCCAGGTATACCCTCTTCCTCTGACGCCTCTAAAAGACCACCACTATTATCATGCTGATTGGTGATTAGGTTACACCAGGATTGTCCTTCTTTAACTCCGGCCCGTCCCTGCTGATGATTTGCTGCCTTCCAACCTGGGGTCTGTTCCCCCTTTCTCACATATTCGAGGAAGCCTCCGCCGTCCGGCGCCAACATGTGAAAGACGAGATCGAAACATGCCGCAAACAATTGTCTCAAATTCCCACGGATCAAAAAGTATCGACATATACATTTGGACGCACGCAGAAGGTGTTCCTGTACAAGTTGTGCGGTCTTGTGGTTGCACCTGAGCGTCCTCTTCGCCAGTACTCTTCCAAGCACATCTCATTTCTTCAGGTTCCGCACCAAGGCTGCGAAGTCCAACACGCTAGGCTATCAGTACGGCGTGCTGAGTGCCTCTATTCCACAGAATTACCGGTTGTCGTGCTCGTTTTACGCCTAAAGGTCCCCCGACCACCCCCTTTCACCTACTCAACGCTCTTCAACACCGCCGAACGGCACCGGAATACCCTCAAATCTCCTTAAACGGTATGGAGCAACTCCTGAATACCTAACAGATGTTTACCGGCTCTCATCTTCCATCCAGGATTCTATTCAGACCATCAATGCTTCCTTCACGTGGTCCCTCCCCTGATCCCCTATAAGAACCCCCCTCCCACCAAAAATCTCATTTCCTCACCCACTTTCCCTCCAATTCCTCTCAAACTCTGATATCTTGGTGTTCCATCCTCGCTTAACATCCCAATCGCTTTCCTCGCACAAAAATCGGCAAAAAATGACGCTCACGATCCCCCAACTCGACCTCGTCAACTTTGGTGAGGGCGGCGCAACCGAACAGCCAACCGAACCAGGTAAGCGAGAAATATTTTTTGGTGTTCCTGCACGTCGTCGCTTCGCTTAAAATTTGCTGCGTATTTTTACTTCACGATAATTAATATTGCGCAGGCTATGGCAAATAATTTTGAGATTGGGTTGGGGTTGTGGGTTGTGTTGGTTGAGGAGCGAAGTTTTGGGTTGCTGGTGTTTTCTATCGGTGGTTGGATAAGGCTAAATTCGTCAACTTGATCGTACATTAGCGCCCGCCGCCAGTGGCACGGACCAGGCGGCCCCCTGTAAGAACACCAAAAGATCTTCTCCACCTTCCCGCCGACTCCAGTCCATCAACATATCCTCATATTCATCGACAATTTCTGCCTCAATGGCACGTATAATGCTGTCGCTGGTTTTAGAGCTTGCTGCTTCAATGTTTACTTTACTTTATTTCGATTTTTTCGGTCATACGCTCGCTTCATAAATTTACTTCACGATGGATTTGTTTGGTACTGGCTGTGATTGGATTGCGGGGGAAGATGGATAGGAAATAGGGAGGAAGGTGGGGAGGATCAAACTTGGACGGTGCAATTGTCTTTGAATTTATCTCGAATGGAACATCACTGCGAGCTCTCACTTTTCTACGTTGTTTGAGATGGAGTCACGATGCTCGCCTTACAGCACTGCCAACCCCACCTTCTAGCCATGTGATTCGCAATGCTCCTTGTCTTCGCATTATTGAAAACCTCAATTTACATCAAAAGGGATGTATCATTATCTCCAAAACTACCATTACAGCAATGATATTGATACTCCAAAGTAAACCCCTCCCGTTTTTAAAATCCCAAAACGCCCAAGGTATCTACCACCACGAAAACAAACGCTCCCTAATCCTTAAATCCACAAAAGCCCAGATCCTCACCTACCTATCCGTAAAATTCAATCCTTATACTCCCCCACAATCTTCCCCTGATTCCCCAAACTCACCCCAAACCTCTCCTCCAACGGCGCCAAAAACCGCGGCATATTCAGCATCGCCGCCAAATTCCTATCAACCCAAAGACAAATCCCCGTCAACATCCCATTCCTGCCCAAATTACTATCATACCCCTCCGCGCCCTCCTCCATCGTCATCTTCGCTTCCAGCATCCGCAACAGACCAGCCATATGTAGACCATACGTCCTAAGACTGCCATACATGGCCTCATAGACGGCCATTTTCGCTACAGCCATGATTATGTGGTCGGAGTTTGCGCGCTTGGGGTCGTTCAGGCCGTCGTTGATGGATTTGATGGATTTGTATTTGAGGGAGAGGATGAGTGGTTGGGATGGGGATTGCCCGCGGAGCGTGGCGGATGAGGAGGCGGCGAGGAGCATGACGACTTGGAAGACGGCTTCGTCGTTGAGGGCGAAGGGGAGCCAGAGGCGCCGGGCGTAGCCGGGCTTGCCCTGGTCGATTTCGGGGAGGGAGGGCGGGACCATGTTGTGGAGATCTGAAGAAATTTTGTTAGATACGACTTCTGCGATTTCCATTTGAAGGGGGAGGGAGAGGCTTACAGTGATCGAAGACTTCGGGTACATTGCCGTTCCAATCTATGGGGTAGGTTTTGAATGGGTCGCTGCGGAAACCACCTCCGGATATCTTGGTGCTGCAGTAAGCAGACAGGCGTAGGAAGTGCCCGTACACTTCTTCCATCCAATCCAATACACCTTTGAGATTGCAAGATCCAATACATGAGCCATCTGTGGTATCGCACATGCAATAAATCTCGGCGGGCTTGCGCGTGATGATTGTTGTGGAAGTTGTGGGTCGTTTGGAGTGTCGGGGAGGGAAACCTCTGGTGATTTCCTCGACTTCCGGGTCGGAGGGGGGTAACAGGCTTGCTTCTGCTATCTGCTGATCCTTTTGCTGCTTCTTCCATTTCTTGAAATGCTGCACGTGTGCGACGTGTGATTTCACAGCCTTCTCGCGCGAGGTTTTGGCTTGTGCCTCGGAGGGATCACCGCCAATGACAACCCAGTTCAAGGCTGGTTTCTTTTGAGATTTCTTTGGACCTCTGAAATTATTAGTAGCCTTTAGGCTTGCCCTGGTCGACGTTGGTGTTTCGCTGCCCGTGAAGATGCGTCGCGCTATGGCCAAATCCATCTTGGTATTTGAAGTCGATCTTTTCAATTCGTCCTCGAGTCTTTTTTGGCGGGTGGATGTCGAGATCCTGTTGAGCTAGCAGGGAGATACTGTATCCATAGATATATACCAGTTCCTCCCCACCAAGTCTTCGAGATGCTTGAATGAAGGTTGTGGAGCGGGAGCTGTAGAAGAGTGGAAATGCCAATTCGAGCTTAGCGGGGTGCCACCGATAGTTATGCGCTCATGTAGAGGCCGTGTAACAATGGATCAGCGCTGCCGTTTCCCGGTCCATTGAACGCGGAGATGGGGTTGTGAAACAGGGCGCTGCTTGTACAACATAGGGCGGCTCCGTCATTGGCTTGAAGCGGCAGGGATTACTTCTACCACCTCGAAGGTCTGATGAGCTCCTTGAAAGATCGTAACAAGTCGTAACAAATCATCAATCATCAGGCCATCATACGTCCGATGTGTGCATACGCCTCAAAGCCTTCAAATCTTGACAACGATATCCAACTCAACGGAATGCTGCGCGATGTCATTGAAGATCCTTGCCACGGCTACGGCAGTAAGGGGGTCCGTGGGGTAAAAAGCAACTTTGACGGTAACCCCCGCGAGTTGTAGCTTGTGCGCCAGCCTATCGACGTCGGGATTAGTCTTGGCTGAGTTGGATTGGATCAAGATATTTGCGCCTTCTGATTCTAATTCAAGGACGAGTTCGGCTTCGAAATTGGGACTGTGCGTAGTTGGATCGTGATCGGGGAGGGCAACGTGCGAACTTCGAGACATTGCAGGATGAGACCGCGGAATGGCGGATGCGGATTGCGATGAGGTGAAAAATCAATACGGTGGGTAAATATCGGCGATGCTGTGAAGCAGAAATGGTATGACGGCAGCTCGGTATCGAAGCTTTCAGGACTCGGATTCAAATTGGATGAGGAATTGAAGACGATCGTGGTGAGAACAAAAATGAACCAGCATGAGAACAGCAGGATACTTATACGTCGCAGAAATTATGGTTCGTGAGTAGAAAAGCTGTAAAGTTTTGAAGTGCTCCAGAACGTCCACTTAGATCTACACTTTCCGTTTGTGGTCTGTGGTGAACGGAAAAGTACCAGCTACGTTCCACCTTGAAGCTGTACTGTTCCCGTTTTGGAAAGTGCAGTGCGGGTAGATTATTTGGAAAAGCGCGCGGATAGAGGGACTGTGGCGCAGATTCTGGTCTGGATGCACGATTTTGAAAGAAAACATAGAGCTACGGTACCTGCCAACGCAGCGAGTTGATGCAATTGCTGAATACGATATCCGTCTCCGCGCATGCAAAGTTGGTCATTGTTCGTCCATCAGATCCACGCGCTCCCATAGGCTGGCTTGATTTCCGACCGTCGAGCCGTGCGCATCCGAAGGATTTGTGCTACAGTGTGCCACTATCCGGGTTGTGGGATTTGAATCGACGATCTTGGTGGGACAGCAGCAGAATCGCCAGAAAACGCCGCGCGGATGGTGGTTGAAAAAGCAATATATGCACGAGGGGGAAAATTGTGATGGCAGTCGCAGCCGGAGCAGATGCACGGACTAGCATCACCCCACAACTGAAAACACGAAAAGATCCTCACACCTTGAGTTATGTTTCGGATGTATACTGGCGTCTGGCCTCAATTGGACTGTAGAGTCAGACTGATAGGGGGCAGAAGGGTAGAAATTCAAAGGTGAAAGGCGTGATCGTTTGCCACTCGATTTCAACTATCTTTGTTTTGCGATAGTGCAACGAAAGTAGTATTCCCGCAATAGTACATATATAGAAGCCACAAGCTTTATAAATCCGAGTCTATCTCGCGCTCGGTCCCGTACCAGCTCTACACGGTGGGCAGAATGGAGGAGCCACTATTGTTTGTTACCCCGCGTTAATCGCCCCCACATCCTGGCACGATGCTATGCTTTCTGGCCAAGGTACAAGAGCCGAGCCCCAGATTCTTGATTAAAAAAGGCCATTTACTTCTGGTTCGATTTGACATAAATATACATGAGTTGATGGCATTGGCAAATTCAAATCCGCTTCGCTAGCGCTCAGCTGTACTTTACTCGTGGGAGAGCTTGTCTGACGATGAGTAGTTCATAACGAGACCGAAGACTCATGATAAAGGCATTGTAGACGCGTCTCAATCCTTTGCACACATCGAATTTTCTATACTTTGAGATCATTCAAAGGCCGGAATACTTTGGCGTGGAAATTCAGGGGAAGTTCATGCTTTCCGTTTTGGGACAAGTGCTCCATAGCCGAAGTGACGCCGGCGACATCTCAAACCTTGATCTCATCAGCCTCCAACAATCACCATCAACCTCACCATTCACAAACCCTCAGACTGCAGCAGGGTACTTCAAACAACCTCCTAGCAATGATTCCTAGAGCCCTCAGATATCGCGCGCAGCAATGCGCCTAAACCTCACCCGACGCGTCCTCCGCGTAGGAACCTCCACAATCTCACGTGTCCAATTCATCCAGCAGATTTTCCAGGGTCCCCAACAACCCCGAAAACATGTCAAGATAGACGACGAAGAGCAAATCCTAGATGAAGACTACCTCATCGCGTCTCCGCCATCATCTCTAGCAGCCAGAATGGCAAAGCTAGCCCTCATCACGTTACTCAGCCTCCTCGTCTTGCTCCTCTTGCTGGCATACACGATCTACAAGCCGCCTTCGCTGGTCATAAATTTCTTCCAAAGAAGAAATCCAGACGTTATCTTTCACCTACCGCTACAGTCTTCCCAAAAAGTCGTGGCCTTGACATTAGATGACGCGCCATCACAATACACCCCCGCACTCCTAGAGCTACTCAAAAATCACAACGCAACAGCGACATTCTTCATCATCGGCTCCCAGGTCGCCGAACACCCGTCTCTCATCAAGCAAATCCACGCTCAAGGCCACGAGCTAGGAAACCATGCCTGGAAAGATGAACCTTCGGTTTCCCTACCTCTGAGCGAGCTGAAACGCCAGGTTGAGGACGTCGATGCTTTGTTGCCGAAGAATCCAAGTGGGTTGAAATTCTTTAGACCTGGATCGGGCTTCTTTAATGGGAAAATGGTGGAGATGTTGAAGGGGATGGGGTATAGAGTTGCGTTGGGTAGCGTGTATCCGCATGATGCGCAGATTCAGAAGCCGAAGTGGAATGCGAGGCATGTGTTGAGTATGGTGAAACCCGGGGCGGTGATTATTATGCATGATAGAAGGGGTTATTCGGTGGAAGAGGTGGGGTTAGTACTGGAGGGGCTCGAGAGAGGTGGGTGGAAGGCTGTTAGTTTAGGGGAGCTGGTGGGGATTCATGAGGGGAGCGGGGGAAAGAAGGGTGGATGATGCTGGTAGATTGTGCTCATGGAAAATATTTTGGGTCAATTCGGCCCCCTGGCTGATTTGGGATCTTTCTGGGTTCGTGGTGTTCGTAGTCTGGCAGCCAAGTGGTTTCTCCCAATCTTGACGCAAGTGCCGTCAACACAAGCGTGTCACTTTTCAACTGAGTTTTCCGCGGAAGATCCCCTTCCATGGGCATTTCATTTCTCTCGGCGATTGTTCCAACTTCACGTTACATCGCACAAAAGCGCCACTTACAGGAGAGTAATAATCCTGAAGCGGAGGTCGTCAATTTTTGCTTGGCGGCAGTTCAGGTGTATTTTTTCCACGTATAAAATTTTGAATGCTCGGCGAATGTTACTTTTCGGATTCTTGCATTACTTACTGCTGTGTTAATTGCGCGTGATTGCCTCTAATTTCTAGTCTTTAATATCTCCAATGTCAATACCCAACAAATCCTTATCTTCGCAACAAAGAGCCTCAACAGGCTAGGGCCCCTCGTCTTTTCCACTCATCTATTCTCCCGTCCGCGGCCTCACTTTCGGCATGAACCTTCTATTGTGCATGCAAGTGCATATACCGGCTTACCTTGCATGACTCAATTTCTCAGCTGCAAAGTGCGGTGTGCGGTAAGCTTACATGGCTTGTTTTTCAGCTTCACAATCGAACTTTATATATTAAATCCCGAAGCCCAATTCCCGGGTCTGAATGCGGCTAGTGATGTACGGTCCGTGGGTCCCCGTTTTAGCTAAGTGGCTGGCTGGGCCGTAGACAAGGTGTTCTGCCGGACTTGAGATAGCTCTTGTGATTGGGTCTCAATATTCGCATGCTCGGACGCAACTTGCCCGGGTTTCAATACTCGTGACAATCATGTAAAGGGCTCCGAGTTGGAAGTAGGCCTCCATGACTTGAAATACTTATATCAATTCAAGCTCATGCAGCTTGACATTTTATACCCCCAACAATTTGGGAACGCGTGCACGGACCAATCGGCCTCGCACGGGTTTTGGCGAAACGGCCCTGTAATTGTAGCGAGTTTCAGGGCTAGTAAGCTTAAATTTCTAGCGAATGTCTTTTGAAATTACAGTGGACTAAACGCTGAAAATGGGTTTCCAGATCTCATTACACGGCCACAGTGCTTAATCTTTGGAGCGGGAGTGCCCGAATTTTCCATAGGATAGGACGCCAATTCTAAACCTGCTGAACAAGATTTGTCTACAAAATTCACCAATTTGTCACTCACTGGTTAAATTTGGAATAACTTTGTTAATGTTTAATGATTCCCTACGTTTATGTATATGAAGAAATAAGAAGGGAACCCATCTCAGTACGATTTCTTTTAAACCCGACAGAGACTGGAATGTAGTGCTCCTCAGCATCCCTAGGATTGCTTGTCTCTTGTGAGAACCAAAGCAACATCTGCGCCGTAAAAACAAATTGCGACCACTGCAACCGATCCAAGGTCGGTGCCGTCGGCCCTGAGAAATTTCTGAGGCTCGAACCGCCTGGCAGAGCCAAACGTTGACTCCATTCTTCACTTGCTCATTCGCCGCCCTTGACTTTCATCGCCAACGGCGGAACTCCGACCCCAATTCTATTCCGGAAGAACAAGACATCTTTGCCTTCGCCAATCGCTCCTTCACTTGGCTCCACCCAAGTACAACTGGTGGCATTTTTCCAGTAGTTCACTGTGAAATTCCAGATGCCACTGCCAGTCTTGTCTTCCTTGTAATGTACGCCCATTACCTTGCGGAGAGCATGTGTGGCTTCCATGGCATGGTAGTGAGGGATAGTGGAAATGTGGTGGTGGAGCACGTGTGTGTCCATGATATTGTGGAAAAGAAGGCCACCGAAAATTCCAAAGTCACGATCGATGGTCGTGGCTGCGCCGCGGGTGAAGGTCCAGGTGTTGGGATTGTAGTGCGGGAGGGATGGATCGGAGTGATGGAGATAAGTGAGCGACACTATATTATACTTTGTCAGCGTTCCTTCTCACAGCATGCCCTTATGAAGCATTTTGTTGAACAGGTTTAACTTACTCAGCCAGTGATTAGTCCACAGATATGGCACCCCGTACCAAACCGCCATATTCCAGAATCCGAATGTGCTGCCTAAGTAATACAACACCGAAAGCACGATGATAAGCGCAATATCAGTAATGAGGATAAGCGGCGCGTCTTCTGGCTTAAAAATCGGCGAAAGCGGCCAATAATGCGAGCCCGACCACGGATACCAACGCACGAGCGTCCCATCCTCATTCCGTTCCTCCTTCATCCGCCCCAACTTCACCTGCTTCTCAAAGTACTTCTCGCCAAACCCAATCATGATGGACATATACACCGGCCAATCAAACAGCTGGTGAAAGAACAGGTAGAAGAAAGTATAAATCGGGCTGTCTTCAGCGTAGTCTGCGATGGTCTCAATGGTCTTTCCCATTCTCTGCGCGTAGGAGAGGCGCGTGACCGGCACGTATGAGGTATCAGTGTACATGTTGCCGATGGATTTGTGGTGGTTTCGGTGGGATACTCTCCAGGAGAAGTAGGGGACGAGGAGTGAGGAGTGTAGGATTAGACCCATGGTGTTGTCGAAGAGCTTGGAGCTGGAGAAGGCGTGGTGGCCGGCCTCGTGGCCGAGGACCCAGATGCCCAGGCCGAATAAGCCATTGATGAAGCCGTACAGTGTCCTGGAGCTGGTCAGTATGCCATTGAAAGACTGTATGAAGCTTGAGTCTGAGAATATCCTTTCCAGCATTGTTTGTGTTCATTGAGACGAAAGACTGTCTGACTAGAGAGCAAGGCTATCTTACCAGAGAGCAAAGCGGGCATAGTGATTGGGCACAGTCTCCTCAGTTACAAACCTGTGGAAGACATAGAAGACGAGTGCAGCACCAGTCACGTCTTGTACGACGTAGGAGAGAGACTTCCAGACGTTCCGCTCAAAGCAGTGCTTGGGGATGGCGTCGTATACGTCCTTGATTGTGTAGGTGGGGAGCAAGTACTCGTCACCGTTCAGGTCAATGAGCTTTCCGTACTTGGCCCGCTGGGCTTCAAGTGGGTCTGATGGGACATGGCTCTCAGTGGGGATGCCATTGCCCTGCTTGGGGTCATCTTTGATACCCATTCTCAATGAAACGGTAAGTGATACGAGTCCCGAAGAGAAGGAAATTTGGGCGGGGGAAATTGCACTCGGAGGAACGCTGGGATTTCAAAGGTATTTATATCAGCTACTCTTTCTTCTGACTTCCTCTTCTACTCAGGTACCCCTCTTTCCCCTTGCTAGCATCGCTTTTTCTTTCTATTTTTATGTAGATGCATAAGAGAACTCTCACCGTTGATCTCGTAATGCATGTTTAGCGTTACATACGAGGTGTTGCCTGAGATATGAGAGGAAAAGATAAAGATTCGCCGTGATCCTATCTCGTCGCCGTTCTGTGCCTCCTGTGATTTCTGGGCGGAGAGTCGTTCAGCCGATGCCAGAATCCTTCTACTAGCGTGGTGGAGCAGTACCGAATAAGGGGCTACAGAACCAAGTATTCTGATTGGGTTTCCCAGCGTAGTAGCAGTCAGCATGCGGCTTTTTTGTACGCTGGCAAGCTGGTTATGGCGGTTCAAACAGTGATTGGTCAAAATCTGAAACTGTCAACGGTGCGCCGGCATGGTAGCGGAAGTTGATGGTGAGGATATTCTCCGGTTGGGCCGCACTCACATGTAATTTTTGCTGGAAGAGGACATTCAGCGCGCCATTGTCCACCGCGGGGTTGTCAGCGCGCTCGGACATAAAACTGTGCGTCAACATCCTAGGAGAAAATGAGCAGATCCGAACCCGAGACAGTCATAGTAGAACAAGGATTATGAAATACCGTGGAGCAATTCCGGACCTGGCATTGCTTAACAAGTACCGAGGCGGCCACTTAAATCAAAGGTCGGAAAACCAACAAGCAGAGCAATATAAATATGCAGGTGAGGTTGGGATGACGTTTGAGATAGCGATACCGTGATTGGGCTGAGCTTGCATGCACATGATGCACCTACCTAAAACAGTGCTATTTCCGACTGCGCCGTAGGGCTGCGACATTACGCTGCAAATACGCCGGATTCTGCCTATTCCCAGCCGAGAGACTCGTTTTTATCCGTTATTATTGGCCAACTAAACCTTTTCAAGACATGACAGCAGCTACTACTGGAAAAACACTTTTCTGTGCTACAGCCAGAATACCGATATCGCCGCGGCATACGAATGTTACACAGGCTTCAAGAGTCGGTGCCATTACCCTCGGCATACGGTACCTTTTTAGGAGTACACTCGACTCCAGACTCTATTTCCCTACTTAACACGTTTGCTCACCATGCAGCAAACTAACATGGCGGGAGAATTACCACAGAAGGAGAAATCTTCAGAGCAAGATGTTGAGCAAGCCACGGTGCTGGATGGCAGTGAATCAGAGACATCGCTGAAATCTTATTTGGAGGGGTGGAGGTTTTATGGCACGATTTTCGGGGAAGTCGCACATCGGTTCGTCTGGGCGTCAAGCCACTGAAGCTAATACCCCGATAGGTTATACCTGGGCCTGTTTCTGGGAGCGTTGGAGATTTCAATTGTAGGTACTGTGCTCGTCGCCATCACAGACAGCTTGGGAGCATTTGGCCAAAGCACCTGGACGGTGACGGCCTACTTGCTGACGTATACGGGTATGCATTCTTCTTCGGCGTCTTCAAAAATCCATATTGATTACCAGTCTCAGGATTCTTGATTATTTGGGCACAATTCAGCGATGTTCTTGGTAGAAAGGCTTTCGCCATTTTGGCGGTGGTCATTTTCATCGCCTTCTCTGGGGCATGCGGAGGTGCTCAAACTTCCACTCAGCTGTAAGTGTTGAAGCAAAGCATATCCTGTTTAGCTTGGAATCTGACATTTTATTTAGATTTGTTTTCCGCGCACTCCAGGGAATTGGCGGGGCTGGAATGTATAATATGGCAATGGTCATTATCGCAGAAGCTACCAAACCCGAAGATTTTCCAAAGTACGTGGCACTCGTAGCCGGCGTGACAGCTGTAGCGTTTGCCATTGGGCCATTGATTGGAGGTGCGATTGCTAGAGGAGGGGACTGGAGATGGGTGTTTTGGTTGAAGTGAGTCAAAAGTCTGGACAAGGCGTCCATTTGCTAATATGTTCCCCGCAGCATACCAGTAGGTGCTATTGCTCTTTTGGCAGACGCAATATCCATTCCAAACCTCTTTCCATACCATAAAGATCCCGAAATGCGTTCGAAATTCACATTCGCGTCCCTCTTCCGGCTTGATCTTCTTGGTGCCCTTATATTTCTGGCTGTTTCTATTCCGCTTGTGGCGAGTCTTCAAGAAGCCAATGTGAGCTATTCATGGAATTCCGGTGTCGTAATTGCCCTGTTAGTTATCTCGGGCACGTCCCTCATAGCTTTCACATTATGGGGACGATTCCTGCATAAGAGCTCCACAAAGATCGTTCCGGTGCTGTCATGGAACTTTGCCACAAGGCGCGGCATGGCGCTCTTCGCGTAAGACTTTTCTCTGTGAGCTATAAGGTTGCTTCTAATTGAAACAATATAGCACTTCTTTCCTCATCGGAGGGCCATTCACAGCCGCGATTATCCAAATACCACAAAGATTCCAGACGGTCAACGGCTTGGACCCTTACGACGCAGGTATACGGCTTTTACCTTGCATAGTCATGGTTCCTATAGGCGCGGTTCTTGGGGCATTGCTGGCTGGAAGATTAAAAATTAAGCACCCGTATACCTTGCTGGTTGGCACGGCTCTCCAAATAATCGGTGCCGCCTGTTTTGCAACGATGGAGTCCACCGTTGATATTAAAGCATCGCAGTACGCTTATCAAATAATCTTCGGGTTGGGATCTGGAATAAGTAATACTGTTTCCATAACGGCAATTCCATCCATTGTTGCAAAGATGGACGTTCGTAAGTCACTCACCTCCTGCCTCGTGGTGACGTGGCCTGCTGAAGCTAACAATTTGAAGCTGCGGCATTAGCAGCCAACGCCCAATTTCGATACCTTGGAAGTGCTGTGGGGCTTGGAGTAGTGACCAGTGTTCTAAACAGCAGGCTGAGGCCAGAACTATCCTCATTTTTGAGCCCCGAGCAGGTCTCGGCAGTCCTGAGGTCTGCTGATATCATCAAGACCCTGCCTGAAGCGCAAAGGATGCAAGTAGTCAATACGTTGGCTGATGGTTATACCCTGCAGTGGAAAGTAACCTTAGCTCTAATTTGTGCTCAAGTTCCAGCATCTTTGTTGATGCTATAGATTTTGATAACTAGCAACTTAAAATTGGGTCCCACCCAAGATTCACCTATTCATAATAACACAGATTCTGACTTGAGCGGTTTTTTGAAGTGTAAAATGAACCTAACAAACTTCTGAAATCCGTTACCTCGAAATATTGCCGGAAGATGTCTTGATTTATATTATATGTCCGCTCTACTACAGAATGTTCAATGTCCTTCCTAGGAGCATCGACCGGTCGCGGGGTCTTTCGCCGGCTCTTAAGCTGACCAATGGGGATTAACATGTTTGCTCCGAAATACGAAGCATGCCCGAGAAATTGAGCGAATCAATGGACTGCGATGGCCCCTAGCTTCAAGCCCCACGGTGTACCACATCGGGTCATCACCTTGCAATTAAGGTATCCCTGCCTGGCAACATCTACTAAATTGATTACTAGTACAGGCTGGAACCAACAGCGGTTTTGGCCTCGCAAAGAAACGCCGCATACGTATTTATTTGCAAACTTCACGAATTTCAACTTCAAATTCCCGGAAACACAGTACACTTCCACTATGGAGACGTCCAAGACCATGAATCCTACCTCTCTTCCCGAGGCGCTATCGGCTAATATCAAGAGCACCCAAAAAGGAGAGTACGAGCTCCTACTGCCGGGTTCCTTCTGCTTTGGCCCTAGTCAGTAGTTACTTCAACTTTCAGGGGAAACAATTAATAACAGTTAAACTTTAGGAATCTTTGGAGGATTGGTGATGTCCATGGTACACCAAGCCGCCGAAAATTATTTCACAGAAACCCATCCTAAATATAACCAACCTCATGTTGTCAGCACGCAATGGCAATTCTTCCGGCAGGTCTATCCCTCAACGGCGAAGCTTGTGATCCACGATATCCATGTTGGAAAATCCGGATCACTCCTACAAGCAACGGTCAGTCAAAAGGGACATGGGTGTATGATGTGTCTAATCAAGTAAGCATGCATGATACTGATCCACTTACGTGAACTAACGGATCCAGCATGACCAACTTGCAAGTTGAACGAGGGCTTACATTCAAAACGGATTGGAAGCTAGATCCTCCGACGATCGAGGCATCAATCTCTTCCCTCGCTAATGATTGCGACCCTAGATGGGTTTCCTATCAGACACCTTACCATCCAGAGAGCTTCCGACGCGTCCAATCGTATGTCAAATTCTACGTGCCACTTGAGGTGCAGCAACCACATATTCGCGATCTATGGATAACTCCTGCGGATCCTAGTGTTACATTCACGACTGCGATGCTAGGCTTCTTGCTGGATATTTCACTGCCGATCGTTGACAACTACATGCCAAATGAGTCGACTGGAGGGCAGATTGCGGTAATCCGTTTGGGGCTTGAACAGAAAAAGGCTCGAGAAGCAGGGGTTACCGAGCTCATCGATCCTTCGGGAGGCGCGTTCGAGTCTCCAGCAGTCTACCTCTCCCTGGCCACGACAGTCGAGATCAAGAAGCTCCTGCCACCTGGCGGGGTCAAATGGCTCTTTATGCGTGCTTATGCGAAGGAGATCAAGCACGGGAGACTGAGCATGGAAGTGGTAATATTTGATGAGAGTCTGGAGCTCGTAGCACTCAGCCAACAGCTTTGCCCACTTATGGAGCTTTCTCGGATCAAGACCTCAAAAGAGAGCCTCTAGGGCCGATGTTACAGTGTTGCAGTGCAGGGACCCGCCACTAGCGGACGGACATACAGTGGTAGTGTGATGTTCGGAGGTAGCCGAAAATGGTAAAATCCTACCCTATCGCTTTACGCTAGGTAGTTTTAGTATAGAGGGGAAGAGGCAAAATTAACCTCCTTCCTCGTTTAGTCCTTAGAATCTCAAAACCCTGACCTTGAGCTTCCTCCGCAGCGAGCTTGTCCCCACAGTAATGCTTCTCAATAGGCGGTATCAATAGTCTTTACCCACATACTATCCACATCTCGCCATCTCGTAGGAACCCCCATATGCGTGCTTAAGGCGTTATTTTATCAACCCTGGATGACCTATTTATGAAAATCCTATTCTAATAACAGAACACGGGCACGAATCAGATCATCAAACGTCAGGGAAGTTGAGATAAACTTGACTCCTTGAAGCTGGGGTCGCCGCATAAATCATGGTGGCGTTATTTTCAGATTGAGCCAAAAGCTTATTTAGAATAGAGCTTTGTTCTTGTTATCCACTCAAGAAACCTTCATGCGTTCCAAAAATGCGGAGTAGTCCCCTGTGGAATCATCCACATGAAACATGAATCTTCTGCAGAAGTATGTTCGTGTTTAATTTTGAGCTTCATGCAAGAAGTATCACAGTACTCGCACAGAATCATTCCTTATGATCCAGCATGTTGGTATTTCAGAAAAAAGTGTGTATTTCCCAAGATAGAGTCATTAATCTTGCGCCACTTCCCATTAATTTGCCATAAGAAAACAATGTACAAATCCGACCGTAGTTTTTTACACTTACACAACGTCGTCGCTGCTGCTCGCAGCAAACTTTTTCTGAGCATGTATCTGGTCCGGCTTGGCTAGTGCATCAAGTTTATAGTAATCTCCTTCGCCCACAGACTTTCCAAGAGCACTTCCCTCAGTCGCCCCAACTGTAGTTGTTCTTAACACGGTCCTGCGCGTCCAAGTCATAACTGAAACAGTAAAATGGCTTTGTATGGCCTTTGTGAGCAATGGCCTGCAAGAGATAAGGCAAGCAGCCATCAAGTATATACCTGGCTCAACGGTGAGCCAGATGAACAATGTAGTACCCTGATAGGTGGGATCCAATGCGATAGGATGAAGGAGGAACTGCGCAAAGCGGGCAATTGCAGTGATAAGACCCCTAAGTCAAGTCAGCTCAACTGTCCAATCCTTTTGACATGTAGAACTTACACGCTAGCAATACCAAATGCCACGAAAGTCCCTATCTTTGTACTTTTAGACACTTGCAGTTTTGCTAGAACTGGCAGAGGGAGTACAAGCATTATAAGGTCGGTGAGGATATTGGGAATGCTCGCGTAGCTGTAATGAGCTTGAAGATTAAAACATTTTGATCCAGGCGGTCCCATGTGCCATGCGGCTGCCGGTGACGTACACTGAACCCCGACAGTGATGATGTTGACAACCCCCGATGCTATCAAGACAAACATGAGCACCCAGCAACAGATCCGGGAGAAGCGGTCGATAAAAACACGCAGGTAGAGAAGCAAAATTGCGAGTTTGGGGAACACCACTGCCGCTGAATAGAGGATCGGACCAGCGTAGAAAGTCGTTCGACCCCAATGGCCAATTTTCTCGGGCGAAGATGTCTTCATCCACAAGGCAGCACGCATACCCTGACCAAAATGTATAGCAACTGTAGTTATTAGTATATCTCCTGCTTCAAACAGACGCATCATTGACCTAATGCCATCGTCTCTACTTACCTAAGCTATCAATAGCTATACCTTGAGAGAAAAGCCATCCGAAGAGTACGCATACATCGTCCCATCCAAACGGTGGCGATGCTGTTGAACGGAAGTTTCGGGCTGCGAATCGCAGAAGTACGAAAACCGTATTCAGTATCAAAAATATGATGGCAGTTACGAGTAACTGTTCGCTATTGTTTTCGTGGAGGTACTCATAGCTAGGTGGTGGCCCACTCGAAGACATTTCGGTGGAGTGTAAGAAAAATCGTGATAAGTAATCTTGGTGAGAAAGAAATCTGCATCGGACATATAAGAAAAGCCACCAGCAACTATCCGGGGAAGATATTCAGGGGAGGTCCTACGGAGCGATCTGGAGACACGACGGCTACATACCCATGCTGTTACTGTGGCGAAGGAATTTGGTGTGTGAGTGGTTCCTCGGTGCATCCTGATACGGAGTACGACCCTTGACACGCACTGCGCCTTACTAGCGCATCCATGAAAAATGAACCAACCAGTTCGGCCTGCTCGTAGTCCTCAAATAAGAAGTCGAAGTGAAAGCAATTCACAGTAACAGGCTATGTCGCTTATTTAGCATTCTTAAGTAGGGAACATTACGGTTTCACTTGACTCAAATGTCGAGTAGCTGAGAGATATTATAGCAAAACAAAAGGGCCGACCTTGAACCTCGGCGTTGCTTACGGTTTTGTGGATCGATCTGTAATGTAACCTTGTTTTTAAGCTAGCAAAATATGCAAGTATAATTATGTCAAGAAAATCCTTCCGAGGCAGCTAAGATAAGGCGCGTCATTATCCCTGTGCTAATACGCCGCTGCCCCTGCAACCGGGAATAAAGTGGAGGAAGCTTCTCAACCCTGAATTTAACCAGCGCAGTGGTAGCCAATTCTGGTAGGCGACACAACCAGTGCTGGGTATGTCTCGGGCTTCGAACCTCCAGCGCGGGACTAAAGCAACTGATCAGATGCGTAGCGACTCACTCAAACAGATTCGGTTTTAAACTATTCAATATTTGTTGCCAAGGTACGACCGGTGGATTTCATTGCTTGTCAGTATTAAGCTATCCTAGGTCGTAAAGCCTTTGATGCTTGTCGTGGGAGCATGCCCTCGCTCAACGATTTCCGCCACCGTTCACTTCCACTACGTACCTGAAACATGGCAACTTTTCAATTTTCAGAGACTGCTATTCCACCGCGAGCTCTACCACAGAGGAAACAGTTATTGAATCATCTCATTGACGGGCTGGCACACACCCGCCCGGAAGCAGCATGGGCAAAGATTCCCAAGAACGATTTGAGTTATGACGGCGGGTATCGAAAGGTGTCTTATAAAATGATGGCAAATGCCATCAATGGATTGGCTTGGTGGATCAAAAATGAGTTGGGGGAATCAAAAAATTTCGAGACGCTTGCGTATTTCGGACCTTGGGACCCTCGATATATATTGTTGCTTTTAGCGGCTGTAAAAGCAGGATATAAGGTACGATCCATATAGCCTTCTCAACCTTACAAGCATTTTAACGCAGTATAGATGATATTTCCAAGCATGGGCTATAATATTGGAGGCCTGATTGATTTACTCAACGGATTGGAATGCAAAACAATGCTATTATCATCCAAAGAAATGGATATTGTATCAAAGTTGTCGCATACCCAGTGGACTTTTCACCAGATCCCAAGTCTAGCAGAGCTTCTTGAAAAGGATTACCCTCAATTCCCTTATATGAAGACTTTCGAAGAAGCGCGATCGGACCCATTGGTTGTGGTTCATACCTCTGGATCGACTGGTCCTCCAAAGCCTGTGATATGGACACATGATTGGGCCGCGGCTTTTGTGCAACGTAACCAAGCTTATCCACCCGATGGTCACAGCAGTATAGACTACGCTTACCATGGCATTGAGTGTTGTCCGGCAACACCTCCCCAACACGTGAGTTCTTCGTACTTTTCTACTAGGTCCCAAATAATACCGATGACCCTAACCAAGAATAGCCCAGTAGCCTCTGGCCCAATCTGTTCGGTGCAGTACCAAGTAATATGGTGGTACTGTATCCGTTACCAAATGCGCCGCTAACGACGGAAACCGCCATAGGGATGATTCGTCAGAATAATCCAGAATTTCTCCTCGCACCACCTCACATACTGGATGGGCTTGCATCAGACGCCAATTTGATGGAGGAGGTAGCCTCGAAAGTCTCTCAGATTGGCTTCGCGGGCGGTCCACTAGCATCAGCGACCGGGGAGACTCTCGCCAGGCGATTTAAAGTCTTCACTATGTATGGAACAAGCGAGATTGGCTTGACACATAAGACTATTCCACATGGGCCATGGGATTCAAAACTCTGGAATAGCTTCAAACCACACCCGAAGGATAACTACGAATTTCGCCTAGCGGGAGAAGATATTTACGAGGCGGTCATAGTCCGAAATGCCAATTACGAAGAAGTACAACCTGTCTTTAAGGCATTCCCTAGCTTGCAAGAGTACCACACAAAGGATTTCTTTGTCAAAGATCCGAATCAGGATGGCTTTTGGATATATGGTGGCAGAATCGACAATAGCATCATCCTCAGTAACGGCGGCACTGTAGATCCTGCATGGTTTGAAGAGACGTTGACTATGAGCCCTTTGGTTAAAAGAGCGCTAATGTGTGGAAATGGAAAAATTCAAGCTGCAATACTGGTAGAGCCCAATGATCCCAATGATCCGGAAATCTTCGAGGAGGTGTGGAAAGTGGTAGACGGATGTAATGACAATGCCGGCCCCTGTGCTGTCGTTGAAAAGTCTCATGTAATCATTACTTCCCCTGATCGACCCATTCCAACAACTGCAAAGGGATCTATTCAGCGCAAGGCCGCATTGGAGTTGTATGAAAAGGAGTTCGAAAACTTGTATCAGTAGATAGCACTCCGGTCGCCGAGATTTTTAAGAGGCTGCTGCTTTAGCGAGACTTGCCCCTGAAATTTACCGATCAACCCCTATTCCATTCGCCACTTGTGTTTTAGTCTTAAATGGTAACTCGTCACGTGTTAATGATGCCGCTACGTGGTCCTAGTATTGGGGGGGGGGGAGAGCCTTAACTTGATACATCTTTTAGTCCTTCTGAACTGATCTTGCTCTCCAAATAAAATACCGATACTCATCTTGCCACTAGTTAGGAGCATTTTTAGGAAGAAACAGTACCAAAACTATAAAAGTGTATCCGGGGTCCCAAGAAATGTAACCCCTCATCACCAGGGTGCGTTTTGACTTTTACTGCTCATGTCTTCTCGAAGGCGCCAAATAAAGATTATCAGCGGGTCTTAGAGTACTGCCAAAATGGCTTTAGAAGTCTTCTCCTCATCCAACGGATGTAAGATTCCAGAAGCCTGCAATTTGTCCAGGACATTATTCTAACCATCGTAAGGCATTGACAAAGCAACTTCAGATTCTCAAGAGTGTTTTGTTGCATAAGTGCGTGGCTCAAGGTTTTGGGAAAAGTAACCCTTCTCTTACTAGGGGCGGGGAGACGCCGTTCCACTCGCATTCAAGATCCATAGACCTTCTCTAAAAGCCATGCTCCTATTCGGCGGTATAGTGATTCAACAGCTGCCACTCGCTCCTTTTCCTTTTTTGGTATCCAATCCATCATATGAGCAAAAGCATGGTCTCTTCCTCTAGCGCACTCCCAAACTACCCCGCCTTGGCTCCAGCCGTCTTCAACGTCCAACCCTGAAATTCCTTTTCTCGCACATTCTGGGCTTGCAAGCCATTCTGCCATATCTCGTGTCTCATTATATAGCAAATCTCGCTCTCCTGCACAGAGATAGACATACTCTGGCAGATCTTCTCTTCTTGCCCGCCTTGGTGATAGCATCGGGTTCCTCAGATCAGCACCTACAGGTACATAAGCCCAGCTCAGAAAGCCTGCGCTAGATGTAAGCCCACTGGCACCCAATTCCTTTGGCCTCCTGGCTATCTTATCCTGTAGATTTTCCGTCATGTCTAAAGGAGGATAAAATCCTACTAAGCCCTTCACGCGACCCTTCAGACCTTCCGTCTGGCACGCTGCAAACATCAAATTTCCCCCTGCAGAGAAACCGCCCATGGCGATTTTGGAAGTATCTATGTTCAGATTTGGGTCCTCAATAACAGCCGAAGCAACGGCAATGATGTCTTCAACTGCGGTGGGAAACTTCCATGTTGGTGATTTGCGGTAGTCGAGGCTTACTACGACGATATTGAACTCACTCGCCATGAAAGAACAGAATTTGTCATCTTCTTCCGGAGATGAGAGTGACCATCCGCCGCCGTGAGCATCGAGATATAGTGGAAGGGGTGAGTGTTGGTTCTCGCTAATGTTTGGGCGGAATATCCGGTTCTTGAGAAATGGGCGGATGGGATAAGATTTAACTTCTGGGAGTATTGCATTCGGAGGGGGGCAAGTGGAATGGCGTATTAAAAACAAGGCGATGGATATTGCAGCCTTGAAGGTCCATACACCGATTGTGTAGACAATTTGCAGGTATAAAGGTGGCTGCTTGGCGATGAAATGCTTGGTTTCGGGATCGGGCAGCTGAGTAGCGGGGAGTAGAGGCTCCGTCTCAGGAACGTCCATAGCCATCCTCGGAACTCGATAAACACTGATGCGAATGGATGAAAATTAGACGGTTCTGTATCTGATAACGTGTAGTGCCTACATTGTTGTTCCGGTGCTGCGCCACACACGCGCACTTTGAACCTTATTGATGTAAATTCTGCCTGCCGAGGATGTTCGTGAACACGAGCATTCAGTGCTACTCCACAAGAAGTGTTTCCTTATATCATATTCAAAAGCAACGATGGCGATGTGAATTGTTTTCTCTCGCCGTAGCAGTATCTAGGTCCTAGGATCGTGCCTCCCTAGGTATTCGTCTAGATTTTGTGATCGTTTGAAATATGTTAATCAGAAATGGCACATGCAACAATCATGGATACTTTGTGCCAGTATCCAACAGCTTTGATCAAGAAGAAGAAGGTATTTAGGGTTGCCACCTATTCTCCGGGCATCTTCCCCTTTTACCCCTTTCTCCACTTTTTCACTTTCGCTTAAATTCGCGGGGCGTTTCGCGTCAAAAATGTAACGCGTCAACCTTGAAAACCAAAACATACAAGTGCTGTAACACCACAGGAATCGGATTAGCATGCCACGAAAATCCTCGAAAGCACAGCGTAAGAGGGTTGCACCGCAGAACGATTCCAGAGGTCAATTTTATCTATTTCCGAAATTGCCAGAACATATCCGACTGAACATCTGGAGACATGCCTCCTTTGTCCCTCGGGTTGTCGATGTATTCGAATCACACGACATAATTGAGATTGACGAGGATAGCGAGGACGGTGAAGACAGTCAGGACAGCGGGGAATCCGACGATACGGATAACAGCTCATCCAGCTCCGATAGCTCTGATATCGAGGACGATGAGGACGAAGATGAAGACAAGAGGGGAGCTACTGGCAAGGGCAATGACGAGGAAATCGAAGACGAGGAAGCCTACAAGGCAGCTGGATTGGAGTGTGCAACAGTCATGTTCTCAAATACAAGACCACCGGCTGTCTTGAGCGTCTGCCGCGAGGCTCGAGCCCACGGATTGACGATATACGAGGCGATAGATGTTGGGATACGAACGAAACATCCCAGGTTTTCTCAATACGACATACCAATATATGCCAATCCGGAAGTCGACATCATCTACAGAAGCAAGACAGCGTGTGAAAAGGGTGATGCTTTTCGTGTTCGATGTAAGATTTGGGCCATGCATTCAGAGCCAGCGGCTTTTACACCGACCCTGGCCGTCGATTTGACAGCATTATCGAAGCCGAGAAATCTTATTAAAAGGGATTTCCTCTTCTTATACGACCAATTAAAACCGAATGAGCAGCGGGGTGACAGATTGAAAAAGATGTTCAAGCTTGCGTCGACGCCAGAGCTACAAAGGCTCATTTTAACTCAGGAACTTGCGAGGTGTGTGGACGGTGGACTCCGCAACTTGATGATCGTGGTTGGAAATGATGATGAGATGTCCGAGATTACACTGGTTCCTGTTGAACGCAATGCCGTTCAGGATCCCCGCGTGAAGGGAGCATTTCACGAAGCAGACCGCTTGCGAACAGACCTCGAGAAGTACTGTGAAGAAAGATCTAATGAAGACGACATGGGAGTCAAGACCATGGCCCTCCCTAGCATCCAGGTATGTTTCTGTTTATCGCCCAGCGTTGAAAATCTTGCTAATGAGGTTCAAGGTAATGACTGTCAAACGGGTCCCTTTAAAGTCTTTCAACCTCTTTCCGAAATTGCCTCCTGAGCTGCAGGACATTGTGTGGCGCTTTGCACTTCATACCCCACGAGTAATCTCACTCGCCCAACACGCCGAGGACTATTTCGAATTGGAGACCTACTTCGCATCCAACGATCGCCCCCCTGCCTTGCTCGGTGTTTGTCGTGCATCCCGCCAGGTCGTCCTCAATACGACATTTGAAACCCTCCCTCCTAAGCTTCAGCGTTCCCAAAAGTACAAATTTTACAATCCCTTTGCAGACACTGTACGCATAGAGCCACATAGCCTCGGAGATCCCAAGGACTTCGCCAAATACAAGATCAAGTCGCTAGGAATAACCTTCACAGCCCGTGACGACCAAAGGTCGCCATGGTGGTTCACAGGGCGTGATGCGAAAGGTTTTATTGGCCTTGAAGAAATAGTCGTCCTCATTGGCGGTCGATCGAGGGGAAACTGTGAGATGACGCCGCGACCAGTCGACCTAGACGCGCCAATCCTAGCCAAAATGCCCCCTGATCGCCGTCTCAAGCTGCGGGCTTTCGTCCAGCGCTTAGTTAGCGAGTTGAACAAGGTATCGCGAGATTGGAAAGCATATCAAAGAAGGCGACTCAAGCAAGGCAAGACGAGCCCTGACTGGCATCCGCCCTCCGTGAGAGTAGCCGTCGTGCAGGAGGAGTGTCAGACAGAAAGTCCATATTTATATAAACACCACCCTCACTCTGTAGATACATAGTCACAGAACCTACGTCAGCCGCTGGCCCTGCAGATTCCATTCCACCTTACTGATCCCACCCTGCCCGGTAATCCACAACGTCTTTAGCTCATCCCCCGTCCACGCAAAGTTCTCCACGCTATAATTCGTCTGCACCCTAATAATCGGCGTCCCAACCTCATCCAAGACATCGACACCTCTCCCCGTCGCCGTAACGATCAGGCCATTCTGCGCAACCTTCAGACCATCTGGACCAAAATCCAGCGCTTGATAAATCGTCCGTTTGTTGGTGATAGACAACCCATTATCGGCAACATCGAAGGCATAAACGACGCGTTTCCCGGTCGCGTTGAAAGTGAGGCCTTGCGAGCCAAGAGATTGCACGATGGGACCGTTGGCAGCTCCTGTGTCGCTGATGTAGATTTTGGTGCCATCTGGGGAACGTGCGATACCATTTGGCTGTACGACGCTGTCTTCCACTATGTTGACAGCTCCTGTAGTGGGATTGAATCTGTAGGTTGCTGTCTCGAGCATTGGTGCCGTGTCATCAATGCCTAGCAACCAGCCGTAATCTACCTCGGAGTCAGCGTTACATCAAATGGGCGGAAATCAAAAGCACAGACCTGGGTCAGTAAACCAGATATCCCCAGATGGATCCACAAACAAGTCGTCGGGACTGTTCAGATACCACCCGAAATAATTGTTCAAGACAGCCTCGGACTTGTTCGTGTCAGGATCTACTTTGAAGATTCCAGGGCGCCGCCGAAAGCCGTTGATGCCAGATGTTCCACCTCCCGCAGCCCAGTATATCGATCCATTAGCGAAAGTCCCTCCATTTACACCGTACACTGGCGGGTCAGAAGTGAAATTCTGCAATGTGAAAGGTTGTTTGCCAAGATCTATCACCAACTGATTCGTAACATTAGGGGCAAGTTCAGACAGATAAAGTTTATTTTGCTTCGCAACATATACTGGAGCTTCATGGGTGGTAAGAGGAACTTTGAAGATGAATTCATTGCTCGAAATACTGTTTAATATTTCCATCCCACGTTGGCGATCGAAGACTAGGAATGGTGCATCGTCGACTATTGCGAAAGAGGGGTCGTTTGGAACAGAGGTTGAGCCATAAGTATCGTCTACCGAGCCGTTCAAAGGTTGCCGGAAAAATGGAAGTGGCATGACGGAGGAGTAGTGGTTTATGCACACTGCTCCATTTGGAAAGGGGGAACCGCAGGGCTCGGCGAGGGGTGAGACGACTTGACTTGAGGTCATCGTGAGTAGGGTAGCTGCTGTAAGCAAAGCAGGCAATTTGCCGGACGCCATGATAAACAGATTCACAAGAGAAGAGGTGAAGACGGAAATCTCGAACAATACACAATCCACCAGATGATAGTGCGGCTCCCTTTTATATTCCAAGATGTTTTGCCCCCGACGATCGTATAATGCATTTCTACCCTAACTCGGCTTATACGACTAAGCTTCCCTCATCTCACCACACTCAACCGCGCGAAGTATTTCTCGTGACTTGCAAAGTCGGGCTGTGTCTGAAACACGGCCTGAGCCGAATCCCAAAAGGGAAATATTCGCTACTTATGGATCGGTTATGTCGGCTTCATATCATGCTTCGGAGTTACGGGTTCCTCGCAGAGCGTATGCGGCACAGGCGTATTCATAATTCAAGGAAGCGCGTGAACGTATACCTCTTGAAGTTTCCGATGATTGGTCGTTCCACCAACTCCGACATAAGCCTTTGGTCAGCTTGCACTCATCAATGACGGCGGCGATTTAACTCGACCCATTTCGGGAATAAAAGCCCCATGACCAAATTCGTAAAGTTGACAAATTCGCCTCCTTTTAGTTGAATGACATGATGACCAATTCAATATCAAGGGAGTACATTGAGTAGAGAGCTAATTGTACAGTTGCAAGTCCTGAGCTTTCCAGTCCGGAGTGGAGATCAATAATCTAGCACGATCTCAAAGTCCGCCCCCTCACTTCTCCCCATTCCCTTCTTGCCTAGCCCTAACAGCATCAAAGATACCATTATAACTACAAGTAAAATCCAAATTCCGCTCCAATCTCTCCGCTACTTTAAGCGTAGAATGAGTCTTACGCGTCTCATCCAAAATCTTCCCCACCCGCGGTCTCCTAAAACTATCCGCCAGCTTCAAAATCCCCGGAACCTGCTCACGAAGTGTACCAAGGCCCAACAATCGCAGACTCTCAGCATCTTCAATACTCATATTTGCTCCTTGGCCTTGCATGGGCGTCATGGCGTGAGCTGCATCGCCGATGAGCATTGCTCGGCCTCGGACCCAGGTTGGGAGAGGCTCTAGGTCTTGGAGCTCCCAGACTTTGACTTCGGTGGCAGCACTGGGCCTGTTAGTTTCTAAGGGTTTCAGGGGGAGATGGGAATGGAGTCACCTGAGGATCGCACGAACAGACTCGCCGAAATCACCAAATGCTTCAAGCATTTTGCTACGATCACCATCTGCATTCCATGACTCTGTAGCATCTTTTGAAGACTCCTGTGTTCGGATGATGCATGAGAGGTTGAAGAATGTTTGGTTGCGAATGGGATATGCGGTGATCATGCGGGGAGTGCCGTCGCCGGCATAGATGATGGCTGATCGGTTTTGGGAGGTGCTGGGATCCCACCAGTGAGGGAGTGGGAGAACCCCAAGAGCTTTTTTCGCATCTTCAGTCGAGACTGCAATGCGGTAGCAGGTGAGTCCTGTCTTTTTGGCTGCATAGCTGTCGCTGCCAAGTACGATATTGCGGAGGCGGGAGTGCACACCGTCAGCAACTGCCCGTTCGTTAGTCAAATACTTCGCTGCGTATAACTATATGTAACTTGGTCAAACTCACCAACCACAACATCAGCACTCGCCGTCGACCCATCACCAAACCTCACAACCCCCTCCTCAGCATCCAAACCCACAACAGGCTTATTAAACACCATCCCCACCTTCCCCCCCTCATCCCCAAGATCCATCGTAGCAAGCCTCATCAACTCATCCCTAAAATCCGACCTCTTCTGCGCCAGCGTATCAGCTCCAAACCTATCCTTCAAATCCATCTCCACATCCTCCGTCATATTGCCATCCCTATCATACATCCGTATCCCATAAATCGGCACAGCGCCAGCACGCTCACGATCATAGCCTATAGATTCGAGGATTTTGACACCGTGGGGAGCAATCATGATTCCTTGGCCGCCAGTTGCTACTGATGCATCGCCGCGCTCGTAGACGGTGACTTGATGGTGTTGCCGGAGGATGCGGGCTGCTGTGAGGCCGGCGAGACCTGAGCCTACGATTATGACTTTGAGTTTATTTTCGTTGGCCATTTTCGGGTAGAGGCTTGGTGTTTGAGGAGATTTAGAAGGATGAGATAGAAGTGAGAGCGATATAGAACTTGGGATGCTTCAATGTTGTCTGGACTTCGCATGGCTTTTATGTCTCTTCTCCAGCGTCTCCGCTAAATCCGAGACACACTTTTCAAGGCGACAATTAAAGTATTACAGCTCAACACTTTCCTAACTTGAATTCCCCGACAATGTCCGATGGTTGACCAGTAGGAGATGTCCGGTAAGTCCGAGCTAGGTTCGTTTTTAACGTACATTTATGACCGATCATCGCCGACTGCTTTTTCAGGGGCTTTAGCGAGGCGCATCGTGTGATGACTTGTGACATCTTCACGAGCTGGCTTTTAAGAGGACGTATCAGTGAGGAATGAGCCTGTATCGTCAAAACATCAGTAAAATGAGGCCATAGAAAGATGCCTTGTCCTAGGATGTAGACAATGTGCAGAGCTCAACGAACGTTGCGAGAGACACTGGTGCCAATCACTCTTAGACCTTTCATATCTACGGATCCACTAATTAATCACAATGTCCCATCATCGCTTTCTCGATATCATGGCTCGAGATCTTAGCCCGTATCAGATTTGGCGGCGTCTTCCTCCAATACTGCTTATGAGTGAAGACCGCCCAAGAAAGCAATACCAAAAGCGTCAAGGGTACAGCAACGGCCCAATAGTATTTGAACCCACGATTGACAACGGGCGCACTTCCACTCCAATCGATCAACGGCATAGCAAAGACCGCCTATAATCATAGAACATCAATTGCTGGAACATGAGTGACAGTGACAGGATTGACTTACGGCAACAAATGTCCCAGGCAAGAAAAACATGCCCAGCACCGCGATGGTCTTCATGACTTTAGTATCCCCCCTCGCCTCCGTAGCAAGCACCGCCATACTTCCCGCCAACTCTATATTGGCCTTCGCGTCCTTTTGCGCGACAAATGAATAAATCTGTTGCTTCATCAGTACCCTGCCCCAAATGTAATCCATACGTTGACTTACAGCCGCACTCTGAGTTTGCACCCTTTTCTCCTCATACCTCACCCTCAACTCCTGATTCCTACAATAACTAATTAACCCCGCCTCCAAACCTTCCATCATCCTCTTCCCCCTCTCTAATCCCGCTCTCTCATCTTCCCCTCTCCCAACCAATCTCTCCCCAACAATCCGCCTCGAATCCTCCCCAATCTTCTCCAACCCCAAAACCGCCCCTCCAAGCCTCAATCCCTGCACCCCCAACGTCCTCCCCACAAAATTCAAACTCCTCGTCGCCCCCTCAAAATCTACCTCCATCCAATTCCCCCTCCGTCTCCCCACAGACTCATGCTGTCCCATTTCCTCCTCCAACCTATTCAACTCCTCATCTTGCACTTCAATCTGCTGCGCGCATTGGTCTATTAGTAGTTCTGTGACTAGGACGGCGAGGAGCAGGGGTTGGGAGGATGCGCCGCGGGGTTGGAGGAGTTTGAGGGTGGTGAGGAAGGAGGGGAAGGCGAGTGGGGAAGTCATGGAGAGGAGGAGGCCGTGGGTTAGGTGCGTGGTTGGCGAGTAGGAGAGGATTAGGTGGTAGTAGGCTGGTTGGTGGAGGACGAATTTGTAGATGAAGCCTGCTGGTGTCAGGATATGGCTTTATGGTGAGGTGAGGTGGGCAAGTCACATTGTAGGGTCTGGCCGGCGGATTCGGTCGTGTATTCTAGTGATCTTGCTCCCTTTTTTGCGATTATTTCCTGAAAGTCTGAGGGGAGACCAAGTTTTGATTTTATGGCTGCGTAGGCCTGTTCTCCGAAAGGGAGGACCATGCGGTGGGCTGTGCTGTCATAGTGGTAGGCTCCAAATCTGACCTATTAGTTACCAAATACTTGGCTTGATGTAGCCAGAGAACTGACAAGATACGCTGGCCCGCAATTGGGGTTTCTGACGAGGCTGAGGACGCATTTTTAGGGGTCCTCGTCAGATCCTATCAGGTGTTAGGTGGATCGCAGCAAGAAGTTACAGCATACCTTTCCAAGCCATGCCATTAACTCCGAATCACCAGCAATATCGCCCTTCTCAAAAACAGGCAGATCACTTCCGGGATATTCAAGCATATCAAGGCTAGTCATAGAGGACGGAGCCTCGCCGTCATTCATCTCAGACGGCTTCCTGGCAAGGCCGATCCAAGACCAGACCTCCTCCTCAGCGAGCCCCGACGGCTTTTGCACTTTATTGCTCATACTGATAATTGTTGAAATTGAGTAGATCTTAGCCTTGTTAGGGATTTGGGGAAGTTTATACAAAGGCAGTATGTATGAGGTTGCCTGGTGGGCTGAGCTGCATGTGGACGAAAATGGTTACAGCAGTCCACTTTGTCCGTTTTGAGGACGCCAAGCGAATACAAAACGCCACTGCTCCAAAGGCGGAGTCCTCACCCACGAAAACGAATTGTGAGTAGATAAGAAAGTTTTGGAGATGATTTAACATCGGGTTTGCTCGCTTGAATGTTGACTTTTCTTTTTCTTTTTTGGAAAGAAGAGCAATCGCAAGATTCAGACACGGGACCGTCCACATCAGAGCCGATATCCCAAATTCCACGATGTACCCCAAACTATTGGGCCATCCTCAAATGATTCGGTTTCGTATTATTATATCGTCTACTCATATCATACACCGCCCCACTCTCAAGCCTTCTTCCTCCTCCCCTGCACCATCCTCTTAAGCCTCACAAGCCCAAACATCCTCGGCAACAGCAAATCAAAAACCCACCCCCCAATCCACTCCGTCACAAACTTAACACCCGCAGCCCTATTCCCCCACCAAAACCATTTCTTCGGCCTCCCCCTCAACGCCTCCCTCACAACCCCACTAGCATAAACCCCAGTATCCATCGCCCCCTCCTGACTATGCGTCACCCTCCTGCTAAAATCGTCCTCAATATCCAAATACAAACTGCCTTCCGGCAACGTCCTTTCCGTCCGCGCAATCCTGCTCTTCACGCCACCGGTTACTACAACCATAACTCTCACTCCAAACGGTTCTAGCTCGAGACGGAGAGTATTGGAGTATGAATGCAGGGCTGCCTTTGAGGCGCCGTAAATGGATCCGAACGCATAGGGGACGATAGCGGCGACGGAGCCGATGTTCAGGATTAGGGAGGGGGAGGAGGCGATTAGGAGGGGCGTGAAGGTTTGTGTTAGGGCCAAGATGGCGAAGAAGTTTGTTTCGAAGGTTTCGCGAGCTTCGGAGAGGGGGGCGTCGAGGGCGGGGAGGGTGAGGTTGCGGCCTCTGCGGGGTTGTCAGTGGGCTGGATGCCAGAGGGGATGGAGGGGTCAATCTTACGCGTTGTTGACGAGGATGTGAAGCTTGCCGCCGGTCAATTCTTCTACTGATGCTTTTGCGGAGGCTATACTTTCGCTGTCTGTAACGTCTAGGGCGAGAGTTGACATTCCTAGCTCTTGGAGGTCGGAGATTTGGGAGAGGCTACGCGCTGTAGCTATGACATGGAGGCCTGTTGGGGGGTGAACGTCAGCACATAAATCTGAGCAGCTAGGGGCAAATGACTGTTACCATTTGCATGGAATTCCCTCGCCATGGCATTTCCAATTCCACCCGGCGCACAGCTATAGCCAGTCAGCACATCCCGCAATAGCTTCCGAGCTCTCAGATATCAGTAAGCTTACCCCGTAATCAGCACACTCCTTCTTCCCTTCGCAGCAGACATCTTGATTCTGCTCTACCCACGAAATCTCAATCCGAGCTTCTCTGCGAAGTTGAAATCATACTCGGAGTTGTCAGGCGAGGTAAATTGTTAGTGTATTGGTGGTATGTCGTTGGAGGTTCCACAAACGACTGCCGAGGCTGCGGGCCGAGGAGGGCAGTGATCGGCATCGGCTTCAGACCGAGCAACCGTTTCACATGCCGTTCGTTATTTTTTTCTTTTTTTTCTCTTTTAAATTGGACTTTGTGTGAAAGACAGACCAAGGGAAAACATATTTAAATTATCTGGTTTTCGATCTTGATAGGTATACTACGAGCAGAGCGGCCTTGCCGAACAGGGGCATAGTCAAACGGGCCGGGGCTCAGCTCCACTCCTCAATTTCCTCACCTCACCTCTCCATATTCAAACCAACAATCCATTAATTCCTCATCTATCTTGACATATACTCTCAAAACAACCCACCCCTTTTCCTTTCCACTATTCAAAAAGAAACAAAGCTGCCGAAGCAACAAACAAAAGTATTCCAATAATCCAAGAAGCGAAAAATTATACGCAAATTGAGCCCTCACTCAACCCCATCTAAATCTATCACCCCACGACCTTCATCAACTTCCTTCCCTGACCTCAGTCCCCAATACCATCAAACTCCAAATCCCCCCTACCCCCACGATGTTCTTCCACTGAAATCATCCATGGACGTCTATTCTTGCTTTCTTTTCCCCGAGGGGGTTGAGCATCATTTGTTGCTTCAGGAGTAAGGTATTGAGTTGATGTATGCGTCTTGGTAACCTTGGTCCTTGTCTTCTTGCTCTTGCTCTTGGAGGGTTTAGGATATTTGGTTGACGATGGTATGGGTGTGGGTGTTGAAGTACTTGTGATTTCCACGCCGGAGTTGGACGAGGTTTTTGAGATGGCGGTGGAGAGTGTTGAGGGGAGGTGACTGACGTAGATTGTGGTGGTGACATATATGGTGGTGGTTTCGTAGGCTGTTGTTGTTAGTTCATCTGCGGGGTATGTTAGCTATTGCCTGCTTCTAAAAGGTCTGGTTGCCTTACCTGAAGTTGTTGGTGCGGCAGAGATGCTCGAGAATGTGGTTGTTGCAGGATTATCGTCTTCATCTGTGCAGGTTTCACTGGGCTCTGAGCTGTCCGAAGTTGTTGATGAAGCCTCCACGTCAGTGCAGGTTTCGCTCGACGATGTTCCCTCGGTCGAAGGAATGCTGCTACCGCTTGCGCTTGGGAGAGTTGCAGAATTAGTTATCAGTGGTGTGGAGATTATCCCGCTGCTAGTGGCCGAAGAGGTTGGGAAGCTACCAGTATCTGAGGGCCCGACTGTGGTTGATAAAACGCTTGCCAAGTCTGTGGCTGTTTCTCCGGGAGCGGTCGAGGATGAAGGTGCCGAACTGGACGTCGACTCTGTTCCTGAATATGTTGAAGAAGACAAACTGCTTGCAGGTGAAGATGGGACGCTTTTAGTCTGTGTTGATGCACTAGCCGTTGTTGAATTCAAGAGAGTCTGGACAGGTTTACTTGAAGTTTCAAAGGCCGAGGATCTGCCTGAAGCAGTGACACCAGTCCCAGTTGGCCCCGCGCCGGTTGTTGAATTAGAAGGTGTTGGGTATGGAGGGGTTGAAGGCTCAGTCGATGAGGCTATACCGCTTGTAACGATTGACAAAAGAGAAGATTGGAGGCCAACTAAAGTGAAACCGGACGATGAGGTGGTCGATGGATCTATCCCAACGGAAGAGGACAATTTCGAGGATATCGGGAACGAACCGCTGGATGCGATTGATGGAGTGCTTGTATCGCCATAGGGGACCGTGGAAGTTGAAATGAAAGATTCGGTTGAGCTAGGTGTGCCAGACGATATGGAAAATCCACCGCTGCTTGTTGGATAAACATTCGATAAAGTATTCGAAGTTGGGAATGGTGCACTAGAACTTTCAGATGGGGTACTAAGGCGACCAGAAACAGTGCTAGTGACCGTGGAAAGAATGTTGGATGAAGGATCGTGTGTGCTTGAAGAAACGGTCGAGAATGTGGAATACGTGGATCCTGTCTGCGAAGATAAGCCACTGCTCACTGATGAGCTCACGCTTGCGGTACTAGTTGGCTGCGTGGCGACTGATGCATTGGATTTGGTGTAGGGAAGAGAAATGGTCCCGGTGCGGGTTTGAGACACCCCATTGCTGAGTGGAATTGAGCCAGAACCTGTTCCCGTTGGGATATTCGAGGTGGTTGAGTTAGGAAACGTGTATGGAGCTGTTGTCGAACTCGGAGATCCAGATGCAACTTCCGTGCTGCTTAAATTACTGCTGCTTGGCACCTGTCCGGTAGCTGAGCTCGACTGGCTTGAGGTGAGCGGGGTGGTCAGAGCTGACGAGGAAGGAGCACCCGAGACAGTTGAGCTTGGGAGGAGGCCAGTACTGCTTCCGACAGAAGTCGAGTTCTGCGCCGGGTATGGTGCCGAGCTCGTTCCGGTCAGTGAAGAGGTGCCGCTGTTGGCGCCCGAGGGAGAACGGGTGCCAGTTGTTACTTGAGCCGAGCTCGAATTGGACGGTCCAGTGGTCAAGCTTGGTGATGAGGTTGGCGTGGTTCCGCTTCGAACGGCAGTGGAAGAATTACTGAATAAGAGCGATGAAAGGCCACTCGAAGTGGGAAACACTGTGAAGGATGAAGTTTGATAGACAGTCGAGGAAATTCCCGTGCTGAAGGTGCCCGTGGAACTTGAATTTAAAGTCGGAAATAGCACAGATGAGCTTGAAAGGCTGGTGCTGGGGGCCCCTGAGACTGATGACTGCCCGGTGCTAACTGTCACAGAGAATGCAGAGCCGGACGACGCAGTAGCAATACTGGAAGATGCAGATTGGGTTTCGTAACCGCTTGACGTTGACCTTGCAGTTGTTTTTACTGAGTGCGTGCTCAATTTACCAGATGAGCCCGTATGTGAAGATTCCGATGATTTCGAGGCCGAGTGGATACTTGAAGAGCTGCTAAGAGTGCCTTTGCTGACGGTGAGCTCGGCAGTTGAGGTTACATTCCCTTTCGTTGTCAAGGAGCTTGAAATTGGCTGGCTGACTTCCGAGGGTTCCGAGCTGTGAGACGTCAAGATCGTGAATGAAGAAGTTTCAAACACCGCTGTGGTAGTATCGCTGGCGCTGCTGGCTGGCACCGAGGCAGTCCCCGTATTGGAGCTACTGGTGGGGTAGCCTTGGCTTGAGGTCTGAGAAGGTTGCGAGGAGAAAGTCCCTCTGGTCGTGGCGGCGCTTGAAGTTTCAACTGGATACGAGCTAGACTGGGATGCAGAGACAGGGGAAGTGACGGTCGAAATAGTTGATGCCGTGACAAGACAGGAACAAGCTGATGAAAGTTTTGACGGAGAGTCGTCACACCCAGGGGCAAGGCCAGGTACTTTGGTCCGGGGCTTTTTCGTGTAGTGTTCACAGAATATTGTTCCATAATATTGAGCGGCCTTGAGTTCCTCAAAGCACTTATCGTGATTTTGATCGCACTTCGGTGGCTTTGTGGTACTGGCAAAGCTCGATGTTGTTGTGGCTGACGATACTTGAACACTCGCAGTGACGCTATTCGGAATCGAAGACGAATGGCTACCCCCTGAAATGGTACTCTCTGCAGTCAAAGAACTCGTAGCTGTCATAGACGGGCTGAATGTAGATTCATAACCTGCGGAGCTCCCGGTGGAACTTATCAAAGAGGCGGATGAAATGAAAGGAACAGAGCTTGTCGACGACAGCTGGCTGCTGATGACAAAGCTACTCAGTTGCGAAGTCTGGACCGAAGACTCGGAAAAGCTTGATGCCAAAGATGATGAGTGTTGGCCAGGATCAGTGCTGATGAACAATCCGGTCGAGCTTGGTAAGGAAGACGAGACAGACAAAACTTGAGAGGAACTCGTGGTATAGACGCTTGACGAGTGGGATGGGTCGGTGGGGCTGTGAATAGAGACTGAAGAACTAGCTGAATGAATGGATGCTGAGAAACATGTTAGCTAGCTCTTAATGCCTTCTCGGTACGTACACACGTAAATATTTAGGAATGGAAGAGGACTGAGACTCACCAGAACTTTCCGCAAGCGTGCTCGGGGACTCAGAGCTGGAAACTGTGGACTTGCTGGTAAAAGGCTGCTTTGAGCTGTGCTTGGCGCCATACTCGTAGCCTTGCCTCTCATATAATATATACGATTGAGGTCCGGAATCTCCATCACGTTGGTGAGGTTGAAGCCAGGAAGGTGCCGCTGAGGCCGTAGGAAGGAAAGTCAAGAAAATGGCAGTGGACACGATGCCAATATTGAGAGTGTTTACCCTCATGTTGACCTAAGTACAATGCGTTAATATATACAAATTTGGTGATAACTATGGAAAGGACCGGAAATTTTGGAAAACTTGGAAGATGGGTGTAGGTTCGGAGGAGAAAAGCAGCAATGGACTTACTGAAACCCCTCTCTGGACGAATGACTTCTTGCTTGTTTCACGAAAAAGTGAATGCTATCAAAGCAGGTAACGAGTGACAAAATACAACAATGGCGTTAGTACTCCAACAATGAGCGCTAGGAGACCAGCAAGACGAGATGAACTGGTACGGAGGAGGGAAATTAGAGAGAGAAGAAGAGGAGCGTGACTGTTGAGGATGACCAAGTATATGAAGATTGGGCGAGAGAAAGAAGATGGTTTCAATGTCACATGGTTGGCTCCGGCATTACCTATTCCGGTCTCTCTTGGGTGCAAATATCAGGGGGAGCCTTCGAAATTTGATCCACCATCCCCAATTCTCAGGAATTGAAGTAGAGACCAGGACCCAATCCATTCAGACTCGAGAAAGCAGCAAAGTGGACCTTGTCCTGAAGAATGGTGGAGATGTTTCAACTTTCAACGTAGCTCGTGTACAATGCGGCAATGGCAGGTACCCGTGGTTTGCTACTCTAGGATGGCGTTGGCGTCGAGGCTTCCTCACACAGAAATTGATAGAACGAGAAACATACGCAATGGAAGGGCCCGAAGCCATGACCGAGAAGGCGGAGAAATTTTGATGCAACGCTGCACTGCGCGACGTGGAGTTTCTCGAGTCACACGATAGAAGGAACTGTGCATATCGATCAATTTTGACGAGACAGGGATGGGTGCAGCTTCCCGTTGCATACACACGTTGATAAATTGTTTTGCAGTTCGGTTCAGTTGATTGGAAAGTGATCTCGGTCCGTTTGACCGTACTTGGTCGCAGACAATGGATGCGCGTGGCAGATAGATGGGTATTGTAGATAGTGTTTGAGCGGGAGCTTCTTGCCCATATGTCTTGTCGCAGGTCTAAGCAAGGGTGGGTAATAAAAACCATTTGCTTTGTTCAAAAATCGTGACTTGGGTGAGTAGAAGCGAACTCTACCCCGTGAAACTCACGAGCAGGTAGCCTGCATGAAAATACCGTGACAGCCGTCAGAAGTCCCTTCGTGCTGCAAACGCACCGTTGATGGCGGATACCGGCTTGGCTGATCTCGACCTCTCGAGGAAAAGATCTGTTCCGCCGATAATGGACTGTTGGTAACGGGCTTTGGGCACTCCGCTTCCACTGCAGATAGGGAAATTCTTCGATGCTGTGCTTTTTTCTTTGATGAATTAGAAAATCGTCGAGCTAGATGGGTTCACGGGTTATGCAAGGGAAATGCTGTGGGCTGTGAGCTTCGAGAGTACAGAATCGTTATGCAACATTTGCATCATCTGGGAGTTGATGCAAGATCATGCTGGAGCACCTGACCAGAAATAGTACTGCACGTTTGACTTCGAGGAATCCTGCAATTCTGCATCATGAAATTACCACGGACAATGGATTGAGAAAAGCGAGCTGATATTATTTGTCATTGACCTAGGATAATTTTCCCTTTCCCGTTCCCGACGCCATACTTTCGAACCCCATATAACAAACGGATTGTACAGAAAGAAGTTACTTCGAGCCGGCGGGGTGGCGACGTGGTGGATGCAGGCACTTGACAATGTGGCACGAGATCTTCCATAGCGAGCGTGCACCGAAGCAGTTAGGCGATGGTGGTACAACAAGCCTCATCTCGGCCTGCCGCAGCCTGTACTCTTTAAGCGACCTTCTTGGAATCGTTCTTCGACTTCGGGTTCTGCATTTCTGTCATCGCTGTGTCGTTACTCTCGATGTCGGCTGCCCACAGGGCAGCACCAACTGTTATGCGTCAGTGACCGAGGCAGATATTACACCAAGGATATTGCTTACCGGTGTTGGTGAAGGAGAAAAGAATTGATGCAAACGGAATTAGCTCGAGAAGAGTAGCAACGGTCCCAAAGCTGCTTGCATGTTAGCGAGTGCAAATTTCGAGAGACCTGCATATGGTGGGGTAGAGAGCCCGTTGCATCAAGCCGTGACGGAAATAAGGAAGACTTACGCGGTATAGGGAGCAGTGTTCTCCTTGAGCCATTCCTCTCTTTGTGAGTTCGACCATTTCTTCAGTTGGAAATACTTTGGCCAGGTCAGCAAGATTCGACTTTCATATCACAGAGCCTGAACTTACACGGCTATGCACAGTGTTGCCTCTTGACTTCCCCTGCAAGAGCACGAAAATAACTGTTCCCACAATCGGAATGAAGTTCAACGGCAGATACATCACATATCTAATCAGGGCCTTGGGCGTGAATTTCTCAAACGGGCTCTTGATCAATTTCCCCAGCTTGGCGATCGGGTCATTGAAATTTCCCGACTTCAATTGACGGCCTTCGGCTAGCACTTCAGTTTGATGTCTAGCAACCATCACGCCATCAAAGGTATCCACCAACGCATCTTGAATCAAGAATGTGCGAGAAAGAAGTGTGATAATTGTTGATGATTCGGAGAGTGTGAGGAGGATGGTAGTGAAGGCTGCGAGTGGGCCGTTGACGAAGACGAGGACGGCGAGTTGTGGGAGGTAGGCAAACACGAACATGAATGCTACCACCCCGACAGAAAGTGTCATCGTTGGAACGAGCTTGGAGAGTAGGGGTTTCCATAACGACTTGTGAGAAAGGAAGTAGAAGATTCCCTAGAGAAGTCAGCGCGAGTTGAATGAAGCGGGGTACCTCCGTATGGGGATCAACCTTTATTGGGTAAAGATATGCTCCAGATTTCGCTGCTGATTGTGCCAACGCCTTTGCTTTATTGAAGTCTTCCACGCTGTCGCCATGTTTGTTAGCACTTATCGAATAGTCATGGTGCCAGAGAGCACTCACGCGACCTCCTTGGCCTTGGTTCTCGCATTATCGACGGTGCTTGACATCTTGAAATATGTACAGATTATTTTGAGGGGATGCTTGGTATTATAGAGACTCTGGGTTTCCAATTATGAAGACTTTGTAAAGCTGTGCAGAAGACTTAATATCAATGACCGCGCCGGCCAAGCTTTTGCCGATGATGTCACAGCCAAAGGCTAGTCGCTGTGGCGCTCAAACGAAAGCACCAGCCACTTTTCAGGAGCACTTCCATCACCATTCTCTCGTACCCAGAAATCCTCCAACTTTAACACTTCATATGCAGGCTCCTCATACGGATGAACTCTATATTCCTTATTAATCCTTATCCCCATTTATCATATCCATACCAAAAAAAAA
>Ga0247778_1000327_pt1 | contig 73576 bp, 80 predicted proteins | sample UWRJL049202B5_FD_179939 | JGI IMG/M metagenome (GOLD analysis project Ga0247778, IMG submission 179939) | Plant litter microbial communities from Arlington Agricultural Research Station in Wisconsin, United States - UWRJ-L049-202B-5 | ecosystem: Environmental > Terrestrial > Plant litter >... | reverse complement strand
TCTCTATGTCGGAAATCAATCCTTCAGATGATGATCCGTGCAGGTGCAAACCTCGACGCTGGGATTGGAGTAGGTGACTACGCTGCCTATACAACGTTTCAGTTGGCTTTAAAGGCAGAAAATTATAACGAACATCCATATGCAGTAGCTGTACTACTAGGTGCTAGTTGTAGCGTTTCATCAAACGACTTCGCTGTCCTGATTAGCCAGCTAGAAGATCAGAATCGAGCATTCGAATGTACGACGTGGGAAGAAATGTATGTTACTTATCCGAATCCTGTGGAAGTTGTCGAAGGGATTGCTCGCAATTTCGAAACTTATTCACGCTCTGGTATCTGCCTCGAATTCTTCAAATTCGTGATGTTGATGCTTTCGCATGGCTACACCGCAGCATATATACCCACATTCTTCAAAATAGATTCTGAGAATTGCTTGCCGGGCGCCGCTGGAACCAAATTGCAGGGTTTGATGACCGAGGAGAACAAAAGAGAAGAACAAAAACTCGTCGAGGTATTATGTGAAGGCATTCGTATGGCTTCCGAGGACGAGGAGATAGCACTTGCAATCTTTCAAGAATCACTCTATCGAGCGATACGCGATCGCTGCGTCCCAACTGTCTCTGCCCTACTGGAATTCAACAAAGACCTCGGTCTTTCCGACGATAAAGGTCAGTCATATTTAGACGAGGTCTTGGAATATTGGGGGGATGAAGTCGACAGCAAAAGTACCGAGGATATCCTCGAAGCTCTGATCAATCACGAGGCGAGAATGTCAGTTCCGGACGGCAATTACCCCCCTATATTAGGAGCTGCCATTGAAAGGTTGGATTTCGGCATTTTCAAGTTCCTGTGGACGTCTTTCAAGGGAATCAAGCACTACAACTCAGTGGAAACGAACGCTACGACTGAACCCATCAGGAAACTTCTGAACTGCGCAATCCGGTCAAAAACATTCTTGTGACAGAGCTCCTCCTTGCAGAATCATATGAAAGAGCTCTGTTGTCAGAATCCGATTGGCTGGGCTTCGCAATCTCAATGGACCAACCGATTGTGCTGAAGTATTTGCTCGAGCGAATTGGTACTTTGCCGAATATGGACCTATGTCGGCAATGGCCGCTTTTTAAGCTGGCCAAATCACACATCTCGCTGGAGAATTTCCAATTCTTGATCAACTATGGAGCTAGCACTTCACTTCAAGATCCAAATGGAAATACATCAAGTCATATTCTGAGCCAATCTCACGAACTTGTCTCACTCGAGAAATTGGAATGTCTTATTGTAGCAAATGCAGATCTCAACCAACTCAATAGCCAAGGCATAACACCACTTGCACTTGCAGTAAGATGCAAGAATAACCCCGCGGTCGAACTTCTTCTCACCTCTGGGGCCGATTCTGAGACACCACTGGTAGGCCAGCAGACCGCCCTACACCATGCTTCCCTGGTTAGAAACACGGAAGCAGTTCAACTATTGCTTGAACACGGCTGTACCCCGCACCCCGAAGACAGTGATGGATCTCGACCGATAGACATCGCGCTGGCTTGTGGGTATACGGAACTCGCAGATTTGATTCAGAGCGCCGCAAACGAGGACTACCATAACCCACCTAGTGAAATATCACAAGGGTCTGAGGTTGCCGAGATGCCAGATTCACTCCAAGACCGTCATGGGAAACTACCCTTACGCACAATTGAAGCCCCAAGCATCGAATCCGATCGACCTCCAATTCTAAAACGAAAGAACTCGGAAAATAATCCAGAAGCGTCAACAGCCAACCCAGAGAAAAGACCACGAGCAAACCCAGCGTAGACTTACGGCACGGCGCAGATTTTACGAGGGGCTTTTCCCACTTAGATTGACAAACCTGACCAGGCTCCGAGACCCAGCAAGTCCGGCTTCGGACTGCGGGCTTGGGCCTGGACTCGATGGTGTGATAGTTGGGCAATGCTGGGATCAAGATGCGGAGGTTCGACTTACAAGTCAGCCGTGTCCTAAAACGTCGGCTGCTTGGCGACGATACTCCAAGTTGGAAGTCCCACTCGAGAGCTCGAATTGCCGAGCCGACAGCTAGGTCATCGCGACAGTATGTTGGAAGGATGTTTTCGCTCCTTATCGGAGTAAATTTTAATGTCGATTTTATACATTATCAATCTTTTAGATACCAACGCCCAAGTTTCCTCCTCTCTAATCTATCATATGCCAAAACGCCCTTCATTTCTCCAAAACTCAAACCTCCTCCTGCGGTAAAACCTCCCCACTTTCTTTCCTCCTCTCCCTCTTCATCGCCTCCTTCTCCCCCCTCCTCTCATCCTTCGACATCCTCTTCGCCTCCTTCGCCTCCTTCCTTTTCGCCTCTTCCTCCACGAGGCCAGTCTTCGTCACCTCGTGTTCCTTGCTCAAAGCCTGGTGACTGATCAAAAGACTGACCAACAGTCCAGCACCTGCAAACGCAACATACATGATCCACATGGTCCGTAGCGATTCGAAGAATGCCTGTCGAGCAATAGCTCTCTGTGCTGGTGGAAGCTGCGCTACGATGCCTACGCTCGCACCTGCGGAACCACCAGACAGCTCGCTCGCGAGATCTGGACCGAGAGACGTGACCAGCGAGGAAGATTGTTTTTGCATTTGGTTTTGGAAGACTACGCTACCGATCACCACTGAGATTGCGGTCGACAAGTTACGCACGAATCCGAACGTAGCAGTGGCGGTAGCAATATCTCGCGGCGGAACGAAATTCTGTAGTGCGATGAGAGGAGACTGGAAATTAGGTCCGACACCGATACCGGCTATTATTTGGAAAATGATGATTTTCGCCCAGTTCGCTTTGACATCTAAGTCGATGAATAGGCCGAATCCGAGGGTCATAACCGCCAAGCCGAACCAGATGGGTGGCAGGTATTTGCCGGTCTTCTTGATGAAGACGCCCGTCGCACCGGAAACGAAGGAGAGGGACAGAGCGAAAGGGAGAAGGTAGACGCCCGAGAGAAGTGGCGTGGCGCCGAGGACTGCCTGAAAGTAGAGTGGCAGGTAGTACGTTCCTGCAATAAAGACGTATCCGTGGAAGAAGCAGACTCCAAGGGATGCAACGGCAGATCGGTGGTTGAAGATGCCTTGAGCATTGAGTTAGTATTACTTTTCAATAATCATAGAGACTTGACGTACGTAAAGGCATAACTGGATAGCGAGCAAACTTCCATTCGTTGATAATGAAAAGTCCGCCGATGAGAAATCCAAATACAATTAAGCATACAACCTTAGCAGAGCCCCAAGGATATGTGATACCGCCGAATTCGAGACCAAGAAGAATCATCAGTGTGCCACCGACGATCGCCAAGCTGCCAAGCCAGTCGACCGCCTTGAGACCGTCCCAGATGGGGGTTTTCGGATTATCTAGATGCAGGAATACGCAGAGCAAGACGAATACAGTCCCCGTGATTGGCACTACGTGCTGTTAGCATTGTGACTCGTTCTACTGCATGGGTGACACATACGATTGATATAAAAACACCACCTCCAAGAAACCTTTTCAGTGAAAACTCCACCCAGAATTGGCCCTACTGCTGAAGCAAAAGCCCAAACCATGCCTACCATACCAAAGTATTTGCCTCGATTCCGCATGCTGAATAGATCGCTAATGCAGATATTAACTAGGACAATCAAACCCCCTCCTCCTATTCCTTGAATTGCTCGTGCTGTGATCAGCATTCCAATGTTCACACTGACCGCACACAACAAGCTTCCGAAGAAGAAGATCGCAGCTGCGACAAGTAGGATAGGTTTTCGTCCCCATATATCACTGAATTTCCCCCATGAAGTTGTACTAGCTGCGTTTGCAAGCAGGTATGCAGAACCAATCCAAGTATAGCCGGCGTTCGAGTGGAAGTATTCGCTGATTGTAGGCAGGGCGGTCGTGATAATCGTCGTATCGAGGGCTCTGTATACTGAGTTAGTCTCTATCGATGCTTCTAAACAAGACAATATGCACTTACGCCAAAAACACAGAGCAACATAAAGATATCATGATGATGGCTGTTTGTAACTTCGTTCGCGACCCTTCTGGATCCGTAGCCGGGGGTCCCCCCTTCGTACTTGGAGCAGCTGGACCCTCAGTACTGATATTCGAGCTATTTAGAGTATCCTTGGAAGATTCAGAAGAATCTCCGGCTTGAGTTGGGCCATGCTCCTCCATCTGCCCCTCTGTCGGCATCCCTCTGTCGGCATCAATGCCCGCCACCGCCTCCGCTTCAGCCTCGTTGTGCGTTTGCTTGCTCATCGTTCAATATCGTCGGATTGTTGGTTAGGAAGATCCCATATTCCTTCTCTTCAAGGCGGATGCCGTGCTTTATATGCGACTCGTGAGATTATATTAGCAAGAAGCTGAAGAGTCATGACGGCTTGAAGGCGCATCTTTGGGGGCATGCAATTTTGGCATGTTGACGTTATCCCGTTTGGGGATGGGATGAAAGGGAATCTAGGCCGGGATATCGGCACGAAGTGTTGGCAGCCAATCAGCGCTAGTTCCAGCACAAATGTACAGGGGGTTCGGCGCCGGATCTGGCCGTTTTTTTGGCAGTTTGCTAACCCCAGGAGCAATTCGCGGGTCCGAAGGCCGGGGAATTGTAATTCTACTCGGGCTTTTCTATTAAATATCCTCCATTCCGCTGTTTCCATGGAGATTATTCTGACATTGGAGGCACAGTCCATCTCACGTCGAATCGCCAGGTGCTTCCATATCTTAACTCCGTCCGAGATCAAATAGTTGTTTTGTAAGCTCCTTAAGTTCGCCGTAACCATGTATTCAAAATAACTGCGAAATTCTTTCAGTCAACTTGGATGCCAGAATCAATAAATTGATTAAAAATTACTACTTTGATTTGATGGATGCGTCGCTATATTTTCTTTTCTTTTTGCCAAAATTTAGCATGACTTCTCTTGAGGCTCCTGCTCGGCCTCGCGTTTTGTACGTTACCTAAAGGCCGAGCCAATAGTACAAGTCCGTTTGCTCTAAATAAGATGCGCATTCGCCCCTGCGTATACGCTGCAACTCGAATACGCAATTTATAGTCAATGCAGACAGTGTCTATTGAAAACGATAGTGTTTCCAAACTCAATTTAGAAACTGGTATGCAAAGATCTGAAAAGTTATCCCTTCGTCACAACATAGGAATTAAAAAAGCCATCCAAGAGCAGTTATGTGTTGAAAAGCCTCTCGAATCCTTTATTTTCATGTTAGGACTGGCAGCTTTTTAGTTCAAAGCCCTCCTGTATATAAAATGGGATACTGAAATTGTCCCAATCTACATTGTTGAGGCTTCGATACAGCACCAAAATCTTGAGAGACGCATGTCACCACTCAGTTTTAGGTTCGCTTCGAGCCACGGTCAATTTTCCATACCTGAGCCCCAAAAGGACAGACGTTGATTTGAAACAGGGAAAATCATTTTCAAATCAAAATTATGACCAGTCCCTTGATTCAAGCCCTGAAATTTTATAATGATGTGAGCAATACGGCCAAGTAGTACATTGCACCGCCACAGCTCGCTACTCTTGCCGCTGACTCACAGCCACGATCATAACTACAATGAAACCGTTCGACCTCCAGACTTTCACCATCGCGACCAAAAATGTCGTTCAATGATCTTCCAACTGAGTTGATCTATCATATCGCCGACAATCTCTTCAAACACGACCTGAGCCGCTTCATCCGCTCCTCAAAACGCCTCGCAGTGCTCCTCACCCCGCAACTTTACAACACAGCTTTCAATCCGAAAGAGGTGCACGATGAATGTGAATGCTTTGGGTCCTACCAGTCCGATGACGATTTTGAGTATCAAATCGACTACATGGAGCCTAGGGACGAGGGCAAATTAAGGTCCCATGTAGCGGCCAATACCCTCTGGGAGTCCGGAAAACATTGGACTTCCGACCGCGTCCTGGATTATTTCCAGCACATGCCAATAGATTGGATTTCGTGCATAGAATTTCACTCCGATGGATATTCCACTGCAGAATATTATGGGACAACTTTGGAACTCGCCACCCGCGCAGGGAATCCGCGTCTTGTCAAATTGCTCCTGGATCGCGGACTTGACGTGGACCTGCGCGGTGCAGATCACATGACGCCTCTGGGTGTTGCTGCTGAATGCGGAACATTAGACACTGCAAAGCTCCTTCTCGAAGAAGGGGCAGATATATTAGCCCGGGACAACAAGATGCGCACGCCGTTGTTACTGGCCATTTGGGAGGAGCACTATGACATCGTTTCCGTCCTGCTTGATGCTGATGCGGACGGCAAGACTGTCAATATCGTTGGACGCCATGGTTGCGGCCCTCTACATTTCGCGGCGGAAAAGGCCAATTCGATTCCTTTGGTAGAGCGATTGCTTGCCAAGGGGGCAAATTTGTTCGGTGGAAGTCCAGATCATATGATGACTGCTCTAGATCATTCTATCAGGTACAGACAGGACGAGCTGGCCTTCGTGTTGCTTGATAAAATGCTAGCTCAGCCTGATGAGCTTGCCAAGTTGGGCCCTTCGTGGGGTGATGGCAACCCGCTACATATTGCCATCAGCGAGGGATTTTGGCCCATGGTACGACGTCTGGTGCAAGAAGGGCTACAAATTGACGGTTCCATGGAGGTCGCTATACGGGAAGGTGCTGAGCTCATATTCGATCTCCTCGTTGAGGTGGGCCCAGCGGTGTGGCCAACTTCGCTCCTCGGGGAGCCTTTACGCATGGCCACTGGTGAGAAAAACTTGACAGGCCTTCAAATGATCTGCTCTCTTATCAAGCAAGGGAAATTGGAATTAGATGGGTCCTTAATCGATGCCCAATTTCCTATCCACCGCCTCCTCGAAAATCATCACAGGGGTTTGAATGAACATGTGCTCCAGATGATCAGACTCCTACTCGATCTCGGGGCGTCGGCTGAGACCTATCGTGATGGTACGCCACTTCAGATTATGTTACAGAACTATCAAGGACAGACCGAAGGCCTGGAAGTCGAAGTGATCAAGCTCCTCATAGGAACAACTACCGATTTCTCAGTCACACAATCTTCTAGTGGAGACAATCTGGTACATCAAATAGCACGTCAGAAAACGAAGCCAACCTCACCTGCTGGAGAAATTGCAATCATGGATCTTCTACTCTCAAAAGGGATTAATATCAACATGCACAACCGAAGGCGAGACACGCCGCTACATCTCGCCGTTTCAAGATCCCATCCGGGGAAAGAAGAATTGGTAGCTTTCTTGATAGCTAAGGGAGCCAACCCCGATTTGAAGAATTCCCACAAAGCGACGCCGCTGAGCATACTTGCAGCCAGCCCTGGAAATCTTCCATTGATTATTCTCTTCGCTGATGCTGGGGCAGATATTCATGCTAAGAATAGGAAGTCACAGCCGCTGACTCATATTGCCGCCTCTAGGGATCAGGACGAGTACGTCAAGTATTTTGTTCAGAGGGGCGTTGATAAACATTCACGGTGTCATATTTGCGCCGCGAAAATAGACGCGACAGTGAGAGACTCGGAGGTTGATGAAGAGAAATGACGAGACTTCGAAAAGGGGAACAAAAGGAGAAACGCATGTTCAGGGAATGAGGCGATCGTCCTGCTGGAATCTTTGGCGGGGGCTGGGGAAGGTGGAAGATAATCACGGGTACAAACAAATGAGCTGCTGCTCAAATACCACGCAATTACCAGCCTCTCTGATATGAACAATTGCTAAGTTTGAATAAGCACGTGCACTCAAAGCTTAGCGGAGATACCTCCGAAACTTAATGGTAATCTGGCTTCCTCCACAAAAAAGTTCACGAACCGGCAAAACCTTCGCGGCTCTGTCCTTGGTTACTGATCATCTTACCTGAGCACACATTTCGAGCTCTCTACAGTTTTGGAATCTCCTACGGATCCGACATCCGAACCAGCTGGGAGCCTCCAGGTGGATTAACTCATCATGCTGCATTGGCCACCGTCGCGAGATCCATATTTTCGACTAATGAGCGCTTGGGTTTTTAGCAGCGGGTGCAACATGCGGGGCAACCCTACTCCGGCCATGCCGAAGGCGGCAGTCGGGCATGTGATGGTCCCCCTCTAACACCTTCTCAACGTCAACCCAAGTAGGGTCATTGCCAAAGATGGTCTACGTCAAGATGAGACAATACTACAGTACATCAACAAGTAATCACTTTTTCTCAATATTTCCACAGTCCGTGTAATTGTTTGCTTTACGAGTTCAGTATCACCTGGTCTCTTCTGTCACACTCTTTGCATACTTCATTCCCTCTTTGAACAGAGCTAATTCTCATTCCACGCTCTTCGGCAACTTCGGAATTCAGTGGAATCCCTTGAGCCCTAGAACGGGCAGCCACCCGCTGTCATCCGGAAGTGACATTCTGTGACATTCTGTGGATACTCGACGCCATGGGTGGCCTAGGTGCTGTTGCAGAACCGTTCGTTGTCATTGCTTTACTTGTTGGCGGGACGTGGATCAATCGACACTTCAACCCAGGCCAGAGCTCAATACGGCCAACATGGTCAGCGCTTGCACACGACGTGGAATTTAGGCCAGTCTCACCGTCGTTGCTTGCCAGTGAGCATCCAAAATGGAGAACACGGAAGCTGCGGATATGGGGCGTGCAGAGAAATGTTAGGACACCAAATACAACACGTTTCAAGGACAGTCTTCTCAGCCGCTGGCTGGAGAAACTGCCGTTTCTGGTTGAGTGTTGGTATTGGGCATTGATCTATTGGGTGAGTATCTCTTCCATTACAAGAACCCGTGGAATCGACTCTCCAGCCTTCTTGTAGAACGAAGAATCTACTACTAACTGCTTGCAGGTCTACCAATTAGGCCGAGCAGCGACAGCAGTTTGGATCGTTGAAGGAACTGTACACGTAGCAAGGAAACATGCTATCCATGTCATCGCCGCTGAAAAACACCTTCACATATTCTGGGAATTGCCAATCCAGCAATTATTCATGCAGAACGAATTTGTCATGACATGGATCAATCGAATATACTCATTCATCCACATCCCAGGGTCTATTGCCTTTCTAGTATGGCTTTTCTACTACACCACGACACGCAACCGCACCCACGTGCGAGAAAAGGGCAAATGTGTTGGTGAGGAGAGAGGCTCGCCAGCGGGTCCCCGATTATACGAGTCTCGAAGACGAACAATGGCATTCTGCAATCTGCTCGCCTTTGTAATATTCACGACTTGGCCATGCATGCCGCCACGACTTCTCAGCGCGGATACTTCGCAGGGTGACACCGGTAAATTGGCAAGAAGTTACGGGTGCGCTCACTTGTCCCAATGTGTAATTATCATTCTAACAAGATCGTACAGATTCGTCGACACGGTCCATGGCCCAAAAGGAGAAGGAAGTATCTGGACTGATAATCGTTTCACCAACAAATTTGCCGCAATGCCTTCCCTTCATTTCGGATATTCACTACTTATTGGAGTGACCATCGCCACAATTCCCCTCAGTCCTGCTCATCGATTGCCCTATCATAATCTGCCTCATTTTAATAACTCACATCCCAAACTTGTTCCCAAGATTGTGCTGCCGTCCTGGACCCGATTAGGTTGTGTCGCTGTCGGGACACTGTATCCCAGCATCATCCTCGTGGCGATCATCGCAACCGCTAATCACTTTATTCTAGATGCAGTTGTTGGTGCTATGGTCGTCGCTGTGGCGTTTTGGGGTAATGATATCTTATTGAATTTACTTGTGATCGAAGATTGGTTTTTGTGGGTTTTACGGATCCACAAACCCGAAAATTACATCCCAGGATTTGAAGACGAATATTTGAGAGATGCTGTGAAGGACAAAATATCACTTGTAATATGATGAAAAGATAGCGTGTTGGGAGTTGGCGTCTTGGTTGGTGAAAAGCGATGATTCAATCATCTAGTTCCACCAGTTCCTTGGGGACACCGGCATAATTTGCTAGCGTAATAAATCATGTTAAGTTCATAGAGTTCCACAGGATTGTTCCTTTTGTATTACTCTCTCGTCTCAGCAAGGTGAACGTCGGCTTACCAAATTTCCCGTGGAACCTGAAGGATTTCCTTACCCCAAGTTCGCAGACTCTACCGAAGGCCTTCAATGTTAGAAAAGCTCGTGCTCATTGATTTTCAGGGTCTCTCGTTTCATGAAACATTACCGGCGAGACGAAAAGGGTAGCGGTTTCGCGCAACTAAATGATGCCAACACTGCGCCGGAATCCCATTCCTGTTGGCTGCAGTCATACCGACGAGTGCCGCAATCCTGTTCCGTCATAAAAATGCGACCATTCCCAGCTCTTAAAGATTTATCTCCATCACCTCGAAATGTATTTTCCATTGATGATATTGTTCGGTGGTCTGGTGTGCGCAGATTATTCTGGGCTTGTAATGACCGGGCCAGTGGAGGAGTTCACGGTGAAACGGGACGACAGGCCACAACCGGTCTGCGATGGGAACATGATTGGCGTTGGGATTGATTTAAGCACCACATATGGGTGAGTGCTCCATCTGCGAAGAGCAACTACAAATCACTGATGGGGATGTAGCACCGTGGCCATCAAATATCCGAATCAAACGGTGGTTGATGTTGGGCGAGTACGCACGCCACCTTTCTGCACCTCAAAGATAGTAGTAACAATGTCCCATCTAGATTGATTCGTATGCCCGCTCTCCATACACTCAATTAATTCAAAGCTTCTATGGCCATCGTGTACCCGACAATGCCATCCTGTTAGTTCTTTCCAAATTTCACCTGTCTGACAATTCCAACTAACAACCTTAGGCCGCCTGGCTCAGCACCTTTCTGGCCCGAACTCTGGCTCCTCTCCAGCCTCCGCCGCAAACGCCGAAAAGCACTCGGTCTTCCCTCCACATCCGGGGTCGCACAACTTTCCAGCATCCTGAAACGTCTGTACAATTTGGCTCAAGCTAGCACTGACCAGCCACTCCCTGAAAATGTTCTTGTCAGTACGCCTTACCTACTCAATATGGGACCACAAGACCTAGACGACGCGCTTGAACACATCGGCCTCACAAACCTACATAATCCGTCTATAAATGCAAAAGCACCAGATTTCGGCTCTGATGAGCTATCCAATGTGGCCATCAGTCAAGCCGCAGCATCGTATGCCGGGCTCGGACTTGGGCTTTGTGAGCATTGGCAGGATTTTGAAAAGTGTAAGGGAGAAGAAAACGATATGATGATTGATAACGGATTTGGGCCTTTCGGTCGACAAATCCTGCAGCTGACTTACACAAAAGACGAGTTTTCCATTAATCAACATTATGTCGTCGATAAGGCAGAAGGTTTCCAAGAAGAGGGGTATTGCTACTCTCCAAATACCGAGCTTGGGTTCGCTGCCGCGTTCAAAAATCAGAGCATTTTTGAGGTTATTAAGGAGGAAATTGTCAATTCACAATGGAGATTTTCGTCGCCTGGTGAGCCAGGTACTGATCCTGACATTGAGACTTATGGTGCAAAGGGAATTGATGGGATTATTCTCAGTGGTGAGAGTGGGCAGGAAGAACTGTTTTTGCAGTGTTTGAAGGAGGCGTTGGAGGAGATGGGGATTCCCGAGTTGTATGATGAGGCAGTGGGGAGGAGTGGGCTCAATTCGACGATGGGAGCTGCGAGGGGAGCGGCGGAGCTTGCGGAGAGGTGGGTGTGGAAAGCTTGCGAGGGCAAGGATGAGACATCTGGGTCATCATACCTCGACGAGGAGACCGCATGGGCTATGGAAGAGGAGGCGAAAAGGGCTGCGAAGTTTGAATACCTGTTCTCATCGCCAACCCCACGTGGGAGTGGAGTTGGTGTTGGTATGAAGGGAGAAGACATTGAAGATGAGGAGAACTTCAGCTCTGGGAAGATGGAACTGGTGTGAATCACGCAAGTCCATGAAGGATGTCTCCATTTGTAGAAGTTCGCAGAACACGCAAGCAGTACTACTCTGAATTTACCCATCTCTGCTATCCGAGAACTAAAGGAGAGCTAAGCCAGAAACTTCCTAAGTCGACGAGGAATCAGCTTCTATTTACCAACTTAATGCGGGGTTCATGTCACGTCTCAAGAGCTCAAATTGTTAGCGCTCACTTTGCTTAGCGCTTATGTGTTATACTACCGTATTTTAATACTACTTTGGGATAACGTTCGGTAAGAGTTCTTACGCTCGACTCAACCAAATTCCATTACAAATACGCAAGTCCCGACCATCGGCCTGACTTTTCTTTCCCAACCCAGCAACCCACAACGACGTTCCCGGTACTTAATCGTCTGATACTACTAAGCCTGAGCGAGGAGGGTCAGTTAGCTGAGGCTTCAGCACCACCCGACGGATACGATCTACTCTATCGGAAGAAAACGCTTGCTGATAAATTGCAGCCCAAAATTCCGGGTACAGTACCCGAAGCGAGTTTCCGAATGCGGAAGGTCTCCCCTCAAGTTTGAAATTCTCTTCTATAAAGTGAAATATGTCCGGCTGTTGTGAGCTGCCATCGAATACCACTCATCTGTAATAGGAGTGTTTTCACAATTTTTTGAAATAATCAAATACGATGTCTTCTCCATCAGTCACTCCAAAGCAGCCTCCCAATATTGATATACCCCAGAGCGATGCAACGGTTACCGTGAAGATAATTGATAGGTATGGTGAAACAGTCCTAGTTCTCAATAGAGATATTAAACCAAAACTCAGCACTGCATTGCTGTGTGGACCGCCAGGCGCTTTTATGCGACCGTCTTATCCTTCCAACCCAAAAATGTGCTTGCCCGCACTCATCTTCCACATTAGTCACCCATCAGGCCGAACAGTTCTCTTCGACCTCGGTGTCAACAAAGACACAGCGAATTGGCCCCCTGCCACAAAGGCATTGGCATCGTCTACAGGATGGAGTGTTGCTATCGAAAAAGACGCTGCCGAGATCCTCGAAGACCACGGAGTTGACGTGAAAGGTGGCGCAATCGACAGCATCATCTGGAGTCATTTCCATTTCGATCATACCGGAAATACGTCTCTCTTCCCATCCTCCACTTCCCTGATTGTTGGTCCCGGCTTCAGAGAAGCTTTCCTACCAGCGTATCCTACCAACCCCGACTCTACACTCCTAGAATCCGACTTCGAGGGCCGCGACCTGAGAGAAGTATCATTCGGAGAACTTGAGATTGGTGGTTTCCGCGCACATGACTTCTTCGGCGACGGCAGCTTCTACCTGCTCGACTGTCCAGGTCATACAGTCGGGCATCTCTGTGGTCTTGCTCGCGTCACGCCGGATTCCTTCATTTTCATGGGCGCTGACACCTGCCATCACGGCGGCGAATTCAGACCTACCGAATATCTGCCTTTACCCGAAAAGGTCGACTTGGCTCCATTGCACAACCATGTACCAAGCTTTTGTCCTGGGAGTGTATTCGAGCAGATCCATTACGAGAAGAGTGCAACGAAGCCGTTTTACAATGTGAGTGCGACGATAACGTTTGACATGGGACTGGCTGAGCAGAGCGTTCGGAAGATGGAGGTTTTTGATGCCAGGGAAGAAGTATGGGTGATTATTGCGCATGATCCTTCGCTGTTAGAGGAGGGGACGGGCGTTGATTTGTTTCCCAAGGATGTCAATGGATGGAAAGAGAAAGGATTGCGAGAGAAGACTAAATGGAGGTTCTTGAAAGACTTTGCTCTAGCTGATGAGGCTGCGGCTTCGAAGTAGATATGATAAAGTAAGGTAAGGAGCATTCGGCGACACGTTTAGGGTTCTTATCGGAACTCAGTTGGGAAGGAGCAAATGCGAGTGAACAACTTCAAGCAAATTTCATTTAAATTTCAAACCAGTCAATTTCAACTTCACTAACGGATTTCGGAGATCTTTCTGAAGGCAGAAGGGTTTTGATACGTGGGCAAAGTTTACAGCATATGTCGCACGGGCTCATCTGTTAAGTTCATGACAACCTGCGGCCAGCTACCGCCAGAATCATCATCTACCTCCCCACAATCCAAATACGCAATTATTTCAATCCTTTTGGGTGCTTGGGGATTTAACATCAATTATAGCACTTAAAACTCTCTTTGTTTGTTAAAATACATAAACTGCAGTGGGCCTGTTCAGCGGCCGTCGAGAATTTTATCTGCCCAATGAGAACACTGTCACTTTTTTTTTTTACCTCATTTCTCGTTTTAAACTGAAAATGTGATTAATTATTCGGACTATACTCAGTTAGTCTTAATCGTGCTGAGAAGATTGGAGCCCCAGCCCTACAGTCACTAGGTCCCGCGTTTCCACTATCAGAAACTAGAAACATATTCCGCAAATTTAGTCCCATCTTGAGCTCACAAACAAGAATTTTAATTTCTGCCGCATTGAGAATACAATCAATTTATTTGAAGTCGTCGGAGTGGCATTGTGTCTTCACTAAACTTTGAGCTCGACTTGTTCTTTCCCAAAATATCATTACATTACTTCTACAACATAACATACATCAAAATTTTTATTCGCATCTATTTACCAAATGGATAAACTTCTTACCGACGAAAATGATAAAACGGCGCAGGAGGGGCAGGGAGGAAATCATCCCCTGGAAAATCTCACCCCAGAGCTCTTGCTCATGATCGGGGCTCATCTTCCTATCGAAGGCCGACTTTGTCTCCACCTAACTTCAAAGATAATTTCACAGAAGCTACGCTCCGAATATCTCGACAAAGCAGCTCAAGAATTTGGTCCTCTAGTCCGAAAAGTCAGTTCTCGAGATAACTTCCTCAGGGTACCAACGCCGGATGGAAAACCTTGGTATTGGTCACCAAGAGACGATTTCTTGCTATTACTCTCAAGAGACTTCCGGAATCAAATATACTGTTACTTCTGCCAGAAGATTCACCATCCCAACCTAAGTGATCATACAACGGGTCGTATCCTGTCGTGTGCCACGCAAAATAGCTACTCGGCGCAATTCTATGGTCGAAAGTTCACCTTCTCTCGGGCTTGCATGGCGATGAAATGCCATAGGATGGGCTTTGAACGAGCCAGAGACTATCATCTCACGGATCTGGCACCGCAAAGTAGACGCACTTCCGTGCAGTACGGATTTCATCGAGAAATACGCAAGAAAGTGGAGAACGATCGACTCAAAATAAGAGTAATTTACCGGAAGCTTATTGGTTTACCCACTCAAATGGTGGCTGGACGTCAAAGATTCGATTTTCAAATATGCAGTCATTTTAGAGCCAGATCGGTGGAATCTGGAGGAGTCAGCGTGTGGTCATCTCCAATGATCTGCGTGTGGGCTCGCAGGCACCCTATCAGCACGTCGATTCCATATTGGCCGCTGGAAAACAACAGCTTTGAATGTCCGCTTTGCTCGACCGTGGCCGAAATGTTTATTGACACTACGTCAAACGAAGCAGGACATGTGCTGACGATAGTTGCTTTACAAGATTTGGGGGAATGTATAACACCTTTCGATCCTTCTTGGTACTCCAAGTTCCAGGATGTAACGCGCCTGGGGACGCCCTGGGGTGGCCAATGGGTAAACTATGCAGTTATACTACCCACTTGGTCGAGAATTCTAAGATCCCACGCGAGACAGGTTCCTCAGCAACCCGTCATTCAGGAATCACCCGAACCACAGCAAATTCTCAGTCTCAGAGACATTTGGTCAAAATGTCTCTATATCAAACAACGGATACTATCCTCTTTGTTCATTTCAGAGGTGATACTTGTACTTATTCTTGTATTTGTATGGGTATTGTATCAAAGACTCCCCAGACCATGGCAATATTGGATCGCTGATTGAATTTCACCAAAACGCTCAACACAAAATACACGGCACGCAATGCTTGGAGACTCAAATCTGGACTGCTGGTACAAAAAGCCCAGGTACCCCGGGATAAACTGCTATTGCTTCAAATCTGCGTTCTCAGGTTCTTAGCAATGCGCTCAGACGGCCTAGAAAGACAGTATCCGTCATTTGAGCAACTTAATCAAAGAGGCAATGGGATCTCCAGCCGCAGAAAATTCTAAACAATTTCTCACCTTCACATACACAAGTATCTTCTCAGAGGAAGACAAGGCTTCAAACAGATCGCACACGGACAATTGTGCCTTCAACCTAGTTGAAGGATCTCACCACTTTATGCGGCTAAATAGTTAAATAAACTGCTAGGTACCACGCGCAAGCCGCAAACCCGCTTTACGAACACTTAGAAACTCGGTCTGTTGCGCAATAGCACAACCAGTTGAATAACTGCGAGTTGCGGCCGCGGAAATTTTATATATAATATATAAAATTCGAGGTTGAAAGCGAGACTGGGAGCCCCAACCTATTGGAAAATTACGAGTCTGTACTGTCACGTGTGTGGGAATGAGAAGGGCGCGAGGACGACGACATGCGATCTGCGGCTTTAATTTTGATTCATATTACGAAAAAAGTTAAATAAAATCCGGGGCCTTAACATAAACCCACTCTCCGTTCTGCATACCCGCATGCCAAAGAAAGGATACGACACGTGATCATCCATGTTAGTAGCTGATAGCGAGGCGGCGACGACGACGAGTATATCCTCATATTCAAAATGTCAAATTCAAATAAACCATTTCCACTACACAATGTTCACTTTACTTTCAATCTACCCACCGCTAATCCGAGGAACTCGAGGCGAACATGTGACCAGCAACTATGACAACACTTGACGGCGAGGCGACGACGAGGACGAGTATATCTTCAAAAAATATCAGCTAGGGATACATCTAGATGGTTAAGCTACGCTCTCCAGTTTAGCTATTACTTAACTTCATATCTACCAACTCTCAACCAAGAATCTCGACCCAAACACGTGACCCACCACCACAACACCACACTAACACTTCACGATCCCGCGACGTCAACACCAAACCCTAGCTTAAAACCTATCAAAAATCACACAAAATTAAAATCACAGTCACAATCACAACAAGGCAAGGCACAAGTCTTATGGCGGTAAAAAAAATAGAATTGAGCTTGAATCCCCAAACCTGTCCTGACGAGACAATTTAACCCCCCAAAGTCCTGAGAAGCACCGTTAAACTCCAGTCTGCCGGCATGGAGAAGGTATGCTCTCCACCTGTCCTGATGAGACAAGTCGATGATGTTGACGCTTCCCAGTTTCCTCCTACAACCCTATGTCCAAGTCCTGAATCCAAGCTCATGTGGTGATGTTGATGGTATGCCGAAGATGCGAAACGCCGATGATGATGATGATGATGATGCTGATGCTGAAGTGCGAACGCCGATGAGGTATGCGATAGTCGAATGATGATATGCCGAAATGATGAATGCGGAACGCTGATGAGGTGCGAAAGTCGAACGTTGACGCTGATGATGATGATGCTTGTCGAAGATGTTGTTGCGCCGGAGGTGGTGTGTGTTGACCGAGCCGGGTTGCCCTATTCCTGCCCCTCCTTCCTCCCCCCTAGCACCATTCCTCCTCTTCCTCCTCCGCACCCCGTGCCATCTCGAGCATCTCGTTGAAAGCATCCATTTCTTCCTCCTTCTCCTCACTTCCTCCATCATAGAACTCGTCCTCGATTGCCCGGTCGGCTTCCTCCAATCGTCGGCGAGAAGCCTCGTTTTCGGTTTCGATCGACCTGATGGTTCCTGGAATATCAAGGTCGTCCATTGCTTCCCTCCAACGTGATACCTGGTCCTCGGTCTCGAGCCTCTTGATGGTGCCTGGAATGTCGAGCTCGGCCTCCGTTATCCTCCAGCTGTGTAACATGTCCTTCGCATATCGTCTGATGATCCTCCTTTGGTTCCGTCGCTCCAATTTCCTATCCAAGCGTTTGATGGCCCTCATCCTCCTTTGCGTGGCCTCCCACTGCTCCTCCTCGGTTCTTAGGCAGTCTTGAACGACCCAGTGAAAGTCCTCGGACCATTCTGCCTCATCACTTCCCTCGATTACTTCGACGTCTACGCCCGGGTAGGCCAATTTGAGGGCGGCGATGCGTTCCATATCTTCCGGGTAGACCAAAATCTTTTTGCGTTCCTCCACATCGGTGTCTGATTCCTTCTTGCTGTCTCGTCGGTGGCTAAAGATGCTGCTGCTAAGGACAGTACTGGTGGGACTTTCCGGCTTTTCCTGTTCGTTGCTGGCTGGTGCTGGTTGAGCAACGTTGTTTGTTGGCGAGATCGAGGCTGTTGAATAAATGGGTCTTGGCCCGTAGACATGACCGACGGTGGCGTCGATCGACTATGGGGCAATCAGTATGTGCTTTCATAGAAAGGGGTCGATGACAGCGGCATCGAACTTAACGTACCTCAATTCCCTCCTCGTTCCAGAGTCTACCCTTGAGTACTCTGTTGTTGTATCTGCCGTCGTGCTGGCAGTAATATATTTGTTGAGAGGCGTTTTCGTAGCGGAAGTTGTTTGCACCTTGGCAAATCAACTTGTTAACAGCCATTGCGAAGTCCAGGCTGCCTCGGTAGTAGTTGTTGTTGGCGACAAGATTGTTGTAAGCCGCATCGATGGCGACTTGCATTGTGGAATTGAATTGTTTTTTGTCTCTGACGAGACGATCGATTGGGATCTGGTGCCCATTGCGTGTTTTGAGGCTACTAACATGTTAGTAGATGGAAATAAGAAGTGAGAAAAAGGACGACGACGACAAGGAAACTCGGCAGAGACACGAGGGGGGGCAAGAGATAGCAATAGGGATGGATGATAGTGAGAGCTACCACTGGGCAGAGACCAAGGGAAAGGAATCAAGAAGTGAGGGAAAAGAACGACAGCGACGACGACGCCGCCGATCAAACCGGGGCGAAAGACGAGGGAAACAAGTGACCACAACAAAGTAGCCACTAGGTAGAGACCAAAGAACATGAAAGAAATAAGCAATATAAAATGGTCGACGACGACGACGACGATAAAACTCGAAAGAACGACGAGGGAGGCAAGAGACAGCAACGGGGATGACATTGAGAGCAGCTACTGGGCTCAGACACCAATGAAAAGCTTGCTTTTGCTTGCTTCCAAAATTGCGACGTGCAACCAAAAAGTCAGAGAGCCCAAACAGGAAAAGCGTATCACGTGTGGCACGTGAAATAAAGTTCCCCCCTATCTTAAGCGAACCAAAACCCAAATCGAGAAAAAATGAAAATATCGTCATCGTCACTCGAGACTCAGAACAAAAAGAAACAAAAATTGCAGAAATGTGGGCGCCACTGACGCTAGACTTCGAGGGAGCTACCCTTTGAGTCACCCACAATGGATTTTGGAGAAAATAGGGGGAAATGTCGAAAATTCGAAAAATGCATCGCTGGAAGGGAAGGAGAAGGAGAAGAGTAAGGAACAGGGAAACTTACATGATGGTTTGCGGTTGTTGGGCTTGAACCCATTGGTGGCATTGGTTACCATTGTTGGCGGCCATGTTGGCGGTGGTGTAGACGGTGTTCTTGGTGTTCTGCATTTTGACGAGGAAGTTGCAGTTGAGTGACTTTGGATGTTTGATGTTGGAAGCTGCGATGGTGACAGCTGATGAGGTTTGTGTATGTGGGTTGTGGTGTGCTTGATTGGCAAGTATGGTTGAGGGTCTTGTCCGAAGTTTGAAAGTTTTCGTGCAGGATGAAGAAGGGAAAGAGAGGAGGAAGCACGGACGAGAAATCTTATTTTTTATATAGGCAAGCTAATTGAAAATGTTCGCGCTTCGCTACCAAGAATTCCCTTATGAGCTCAACATTATGTACTCATCCTCAGAATCAGAGAGACCGACATGGATTTCTGCCGACTTGGGCGCTAGGAACCCATTAAACCGCGGAGCCCCATGGGGAAGCGGGGGGAAGGTGTATTAAGGGCCTGTGTGGGGGTGTCAAGACTCCTTAGGCTGTCAACCTGCTACTGGATCAGGAAAGGCCTTAAGAGCTTCACTTTACGTGCAGGAAGATCATTGGAAGGGAAACAAAATCTCATTAGATCATCATCCAGGTCAACCGGCTACAGCTAGTTTTTGGCACCGCGAGTCACAAAGGGACTACAGTAACCAGACTTTAATATTCAGAAGATGAGATGTTCTCAAGTGCCGAGGTACAAGAAGGTTCTCCGGCGAGGCTGGCGCTGGCGAAACTCAAAAGCGGCAGGAGCGTTTCCGTGATAAGCTTCATCGAAAAGGTGAAGCTACACCAAGGCAGATGAAACCCTGACCCGACGGTGGGATATAATGTGATTTGCCCCATGATGAGGATCAGATTTGAGAACAGAAGCAGCGTTTAATATCTCAGGAGCAACTAGCAATGCCAGCAGAGGTGATATTTCGAGCGACGGTTTGGGTGAAAAGCGGGACGAGGGACGGCGACGAAGGAAGCATAGGTGAATGTCTCATTTCAGAAAATTATTTGTATTTTATACGAGTTGCGATTGAACATGTATAAGTTGATATTCGAGGCTCCATGCAGTTGGGTTTGGGGGTGGCGATGAGCACAGTGCGGAGTATGCTCATAGGAGCCTCAGGGGGAGAGCCACAAGATACCTCACAAGAATATCATCCAATAGTCATCTACAACAAGCCGGTATCTTCTCATGCCAAAGATATCGCAAGATTTCAAACGGAGTACGCGAACGGCCTCAGCAGGAAACCCGTCAAGTCTGCAAGCTCGGCATTGTGCTTCTCTCGCGCACTATACCGTCTGGACGAATGGCCATCAGCTTGAATCAAGAATGGCAGAAAGAGCGCCATACTATGGTTCTCTATGGCATCTTTCTTGTCCAGCATTTGATTGCATAATCTGAGCAGGAGGCTCGTGAATGCCAAAAGTAGATTTGCAGAAGGCAAAAAGACCGATACGGTATCCGTGAGTGCAGGTTGTACATGCAAACAAAACTATCTTCAGGATCTCTCGTATGCCATCTAACAGCCGAATCCCAAATCCTAACTTGACCGCAAGCTGGAGCCTGAACGTCAGAAAGCTGGCAAATTGCTTTCTTCTTCGAGACATGGCAGAAGGACTTGTCCTCGTCATCAAAGACTGTCGTGAGTTCTTTCCCTTCTTGGTCTGATGCGTACTGATTTTCAACCGCATAATAGGAAATTAGGAAAGAACAAACTACCGAGCGATTGATGAGTGGAGGTGAAACAGCCAGCCCTCCCAGTTCCGACCACGAAGGAGCAGGAAAGACCCCTCGTGATACCAACAAAAGCAATGCCCGGGAGTTTAAGGCTCGGATTATGCTCATGAACAAAGATTGAAGCTTGCTAACTGGCGTGGATATCCAGGCCCAACTTGGTGCTGGCAATGGAACGTATGACTTGAAAGAGTCCCTTTGCTTGCAACGAAACTCGAGTTGGACAGCGACAAAGATTTCCAAGTTCTACGAGACTACGGAGAGATTTACGGCAAAGCGTGTTGGAATATCGAAACAAGTCTGTAAGTATCACCCATACTCAGGAACATCGAAGGCGTCAGACTCATATCTAGCAGTGACTTTTCTCGGCAGCTCTCTCAGCTCGCCCGTTCAGAGTTGCAAATGACCCTACTCAGCAAGATTGCCTTGCCCAACTTCGACTGACCAACTACCTTCCATCTGAGAATTTAGTTGGCACTTGTAGGGCTAGAGATTGCACCGATATCAGATGGGCACATATTTCCCTCAAAGCAAAGTTTATGGCGGCACGAACGCCAAAACAAGCTTTCTGATTCAGACGCTAACCCCCGCATTAAAAAAAGGGGGAGTTTTTAGCGTACCACAGGAACATCATATACTAGACAAAAGACTAGCAGCTCAAGGCGAACAAGATCACGAGACATGGATGATGTAATGTTGTAAAGAGCGCTAGTAATAGGAAGGAACACAAGGCTCACTTGGAAAACCATTTCGAAGTGTGGGGAAAAGACAATGACTCTCTCCATCAAATTACGTCATTTTTGGTAGAGCTAGCAAATTTTGAACGCAAAACAGGGAAAATAAATATCCCACACAAAAATAATAGAATAAACACAAAAAATGGTGGTTATAAAACGCTGTACTGGCTAAATTTTGCAATGCAATTCTCTTCCAAAAGTTAGGCAAGTGAAGATTTTTCCTCCAGAAAATAGGCAAAGCATGACTGAGAAGCACTTTTTCCGCCATTCAGTGATCCCAAATTCCGGCAGTCACCCCTAGACACTTGGCATGATTATTTGCTCGGATGGCGATAATCGTAAGGGAGTATTTGACTTCATACCTCAGCGAGTATCGAGACCTTTTGCAAGCCGGAAATCTTTTACGGCTCTTGGATCATGTATATATAACTCTGAGAAAAATGTGAAATGGTGGAGTTTTAGTGAGCCGGTCAGTCCAAGTCAGTCTTTTACAGATGCCGTCATTCTCGCGCCCTCCCGCTTGTAGTGTTTGAGCGCAGAATGAAATCATTGGTTCCTCTCCTTGAACCTCGAATACTACTTTGCAGAATACATTCATGGATTCTCATATGAGTAGTACCGCAGTGGCGGACTGCGACTCACATTCGCCACCCCAAGCTCAACCAGGAATCATCAGATTACCGGCAGAAACCCTAGTCCAGATTGTAGGTTATATGAAACCTTCTACTGCAGCATGCTTTACCTTATCCTGCAAAGACATATACAACAAACTGGGCACCACTGGCCTCGAAAAAATCAACAAATTAGCAGCGAAGCCAATACTTTCATACCCACCGTATCGACTCCCTCCCAACCAAAACCCAAGAGGACGACCACACATAGAACGGGAATATTTCTTCCATTCTATATCTCAAAATCTATGGGACGTCATATACTGCCACTATCGCGACCTCCTCCACGCACCACACCACCCAACCGAAAGAAACACCCGCGATCATAAAAAGCGCGCCTGCAACCAAACCGAGAACCCCTCAAGAAAACACACATGCCAAGGCCACTTCAACATCTCCGGCGTACAAACATTCATGGAACTACACCGAGCAGGCATAAAAACCACCAAACAACTCCAACAAATGACCACAACATGCAACCTCTACCGCGCCTCCTGGTCGCGTCGAGTAACCGCCATACCCCGGATCATCGCAGGTAACTTCCTAACGCGAACACAGCACTGAATCCTCCTAGAACGCGGCGCCCCGATTGCGTTCCCGCATTATGCGTCCGTGGATATATGTCCGCACCACATGGAGTATTTCGGCTGGGGTGTTCATCTCGCAAAGCCGCTGCTGTGTAGAGACTCGCCTCATAGTGATGATGCGGCGTCTTTTGAGACGTGTTCGAGGCTTATGAGGTGCGGGAAGTGCGATATGGAGTTTTGTGTTGATGCGCAGGTGCTTGGGGAGGGGGTTGCGATTAGGTCTACGGTTTGGAAGAATTTGGGGTTTGGGTGGTCGTCTTTTAGTGAGTGTTGGCAGAGACATCGGAGGGAGATTGGGGGGGATAGGCTTGGTGATTCGCATGCGGTTGGGGGGATTAGAGATGTGTTTGAGGGCGCTGGGGATGGGGATGGGGGGTATGGAATGGTTGGGCCGGATGCTAGCTTGAGGGTGATTCCTCAAATGCAGATTGAAGGTGATGTTCCGTCGGCTATTGCACATTCGATTGAAATTTCTTTGGAAACAAAAGAAGGCGTGGTGGATGCTGCAGGCTCCGAATGAAATTTCAAGATGCCTTGACGAGAGGTATTTAAGAGATTGAGAGTTACCATGGAGTTGGATTGAAAACTTGAACCCACATCTAAACCCCACTCCCGGCAATCCCCCTTTCCCCTCGTATTATTCCCCGTACCTCCCCTCCTAGGTTAAAGTTTGACATATATGTCTTGGTTGAGAATTGGATGCGGATGAATGCAATATTGAGAGAATAAGAATCACAATTTAAGATTCAAATCTGAAGAGTAGAAGATAGACGACCGAAGCAGAGCCACTACCACCTAAACTAGTCCCTTCTCGTGCATTAAATTGTGAGATTAAGAGGCTTGGATAATGAGAAACAGAAAGAGGCGGTGTGTTCTTGTAATGTTGAAATCAAAGGAGAAGCGGATGAATAATTCAGTGAACCGTAGGGAACTGCCTCCTCGCGCCAGACAAAAAAAGGCAGCACTGGTGATTGCGAATTTGGAATGTTCTATTCCACTGAACCTACATCTTTCGTGACCAGCGCTGTTAATTCCTGTCCACCACGGCAACAAGATACTCCATAAAGATTTGAACCTCCGTCCAAACCTATACTCCCACCCCCGCAATCCCCATCTCTCCCCTCGCATGCCTCGTAGCGTTCCCCCGATCCACCCTCCTCAACGGTCTATACGTAGGGTCCCACATCTGCTCTCTAATCCACTCCTCCAGTTCCCACTCCTCCCCTGGTATACCCTCCTCCTGCGCTAGCCCCTCACCCACAGCCTGCTGTATCACCGCTTTCGCAATATGCACACTGATTTCCCTCACATTAACAACATCCGGCAATAAGCCCTTATCCGGATCCTTCAACGCGGGACTCTGCGCCGCGAGTGCCTTAACAGCTGCTACCAGCATCTTATCACTCAGCAACTTCGTCCTAGATAACACGCAACCGAGTCCAATACCAGGGAAACAAGTACTGTTATTACACTCCGCGACCTCGTATTCCCTCCCCTCATACACAACAGGTGGAAACGGACTCCCCGTAGCAATCAGCGCCTTCCCCTTCGTCCACTCGTTTATATCCTTCGGATCCGCTTCATGCAGTCTCGTTGGATTGGAAAGAGGGAAAATAATGGGTCGTTCGACGTGGGATGCCATTTCGGTGATTATTTCGCGGGTGAAGGCTTTGGGGCGCGTGGAGGTGCCGATTAGGACATGTGGTTTAACGGTTTTGATTACGGAGAGGAGAGAGGAGTGGTCGGTGTTTTGGAATTCGGCGTCGTCTCGGGCGTAGGGGATTTGGGCGGGTGTGAGGGCGTCTTTGTGGGATTTTAGAAGGAGGCCGGGTTTGTCGACGCACCTGGGGTTGTTAGTCTCGTTGCGAAAGAGGAGGGAAGAGGAGGTACCAGATTTGTTTCGCGGCTTCTTCTTTCGATTTACCGGAATCAGCAGCGATGGCGTCGCGTACTTGGTCTGCGATTCCTGTCCCTGCTGTTCCGGCGCCGAAGATCACCATTCGCATGTCTGAGAGTTTGAGGTTGGAGACGTGGAGGCCGGCGAGCATTGCGGCGAGAGTTACGCAGCCGGTTCCTTGGACATCGTCGTTGAAGCAGGGGATTGAGGGGCGGTAGCGGTCCAGGATTCGGCGGGCTGGAAATCATTAGATTGTGTTACAGAGTAAATTGACTGAAACGGACCGTTGGGGAGACCAAAATCTTCAAAGTGGATGTACGCTCGAGGATACAGCTTGCGAGCAGATTGGACAAAGGTATCGACGAATTTGTCGTATTCTTCCCCGCGTATTCTAGGCTTCTTGAGACCCAGATAGAGTTCATCATTCAGTAGTTCTTCGCTATCGGTGCCACAGTCAAGGACTACTGGGAGTGTTCTGTTGGGGTGGATGCCGGCACAGAGGGTTGTTAGAACCAGCTTGGCGACCGAGATGAGGATTCCGCCCACGCCTTGGTCACCGATTCCGAGAATTTCTTCGCCATCTGTCTACCTTCAGTCTAATTCCCGAAATAAGCATTATCATGAATACATACCGGTGACTACAATATAATCGATATCTTCTGGAGATCCCCATTGAGCAAGGTCATGATGAACTCGACCAACATCATTAATATTGAGGAAACATCCTTCTGGTTTTCGGAAAAGCCTGGAGTAATTTTGAATGGCATCGCCTTCTGTGGGTGTATAAATTATAGAGAACATCTCCTTGAGATGGTCCTGAATCAACTACATGGTGTGTTAGATTGATTCTTTACGCGCTCAAGATCCGATCTAGAAATATTTCGGACTGAACCCAAGGTTTAAATTGTGACAATGTGACAAAATGCTAAATAGATCCGTCTTCAAAAATATAGGATCCATAACACTCCTCTTCTCGACCTAAAAAGATCGGAAAAGCAGATACACGTGATCGAGTGTTATCACGTGTTCCATCGAACACCTCGAGTTGGAAAGAGCAACGCAGGAAGGACGTCTCAAAGGGCGAAAAGCCTGTTCAAGTCTCTCAAATCACAATAAAAACGCCACTGACCTTAAAATAAAGCACCTCATTCTGCTCCTTCAAGCTCGTCATAAAAGTATTCTTCGCCAAATCGTCCGTCCGACTGCTGTACTGTTGATAAGCCCTCTTCACCTGCTGATCCAAGCTCTGTACATTTTGCGGCAGTAATCCAGTCAAATTGAACTCCTTCCGTTCTTCGGCCGGGAAGCCGGCGCCTTTGTTGAAGTAGGGTGTGTTGAGGAGCGCGGAGCCGGTGAGCGCGCAGTCTTGAGGGCCCGAGGTTGAGAGGGGGAGGTGCCCGAACTGGGGGTGTTTGAGGTGGGGGGTGGATTGTTTGTGTTTTGAGGACATGGTTGGGTTGGGCCTGTTTGGGGAGGAGGTGAGAGATTTCGAGTTGGTGAGGGAGAGTTTGGGGAGAGCTTGGAGGATATGGGAGTCAAGTGAGGTGAAGTCGGGGACTCGAAGGTTGTACAATGATTTTATATAAAGAAGAAAGAATGTGATTGAATGCCAAGAAAAATGCTATGTATAAGAGAACATCCGATTTCACATGGGCTCATTGAACTTGGTCAGAATAAGCTGGCTGCATGCCATGACGTTGCTTGTTCGAGGAGCCGGGTCATGCCGGGCGGAGGAAAAAAGCTTGAATTGAAGGACTTATTGGCTCTGGCATATCATCCACTTGTCCAAACCTATGAAGATGATTAGATGGCAATCGTGTGCACGTAATCCTGTAATCATATCAGGTAGTTGAATTAAGGTTGTCAGACTGCAAGATTGTCGAGGTCAGACAAACTTGCATGCTGCATGAAAGTGATCAGCGCCAGGAAAGGTAGCAAATACGAGTATCATTAAGCTGTGGCTTGATAAGTAAGTTTCCTGCATTGCTACATAGCTCAAGTCGGATGGTATTTAGATGTTGGTACGCAAGGAGCCACACTCCTGTAGGATTCTCGTAAAGAGTAGGAGTATGGACTATGAAGGTCCATTTGGTCTGGCAACAATCCTCTCTGAGAACAAGATCCCGAAGAATTATGTCCCTTTTCAATCTCCATCCGGCTTCCACACAAGACGCGAAGAAGACGGAAGGCCTTCCGGAGAAGGTCTCATTTAGGTGCCGTAAAGACTGAGTGATTGATCAAAGTGTTGCCGTTTCGTGCCTGTCCCCGAAAATTGAAGAAGAAATGATACTCATGCTTGTTGTAAATTCTAGCCAGACCATAAAGATCTCGTAACTGCAACTTTACCATTGTCGCAGCTGAAGATATTGCTGATGCTGTGGAATGGAATTTTCCTTCCTTCCCCAGCCTCCGAAAATTTCGGAAGGTGCTGCGCGCTGACTAATTTGCGCTAATCCCGAAATAGAGTTTCGCCTAAAGTCTGGATCTCTTCTCCGGCGTCTTCCCAAGTCTCAAGTCTGATTTCTGCCCCAGAACAACATCAACCTCAACGAGCTTGCATTGCTTACCCGCCGAAGCAATGGTTGGAAAGAAGAAGCGTGGACATCCCGATGTCGAGGAGCTCCTTGGCCGGCCATGGTGTTATTATTGTACGAGTCCCTCTTCCTCGCGATACCAAAGGTTTGCTAACAACGCGCGCAGGTGAGCGTGATTTCGATGACCTCAAGATCCTCATATCCCATCAAAAAGCTAAGCATTTCAAATGCGAACGATGTGGCCGGCGATTGAATACCGCTGGTGGTAAGTTCTCCATCTCGTGGCGTTGAACCAACACTGACTTCCCACAGGACTCTCTGTCCACATGAACCAGGTACATAAGGAAACTCTAACGATGGTCGATAATTCATTGCCGAATAGACAAGGATTGGAAGTGGAGATCTTTGGTATGGAAGGCATTCCGGAAGATGTTGCCCAAGCACATAATCAGCGCATCATTGCAGGTTTTTACCAAGCCGAAGCTGAACGACGAGCCGCGACTGGCAACCCTGGCCCAGGCGCAAACCAAGGCGGCCAACCCAAAAAGCCGAAGTTTGAATCACCTGCGGATCTGAAAAAGCGGTTGGCAGAACATAAGGCACGGAAGGAAGCCGAGAAAGCTGCTGGTACGGGCAGTGGCAGCAACACTCCAATGGAAGGTGCCAGTGGTGCACAAAATAGTCCTCTTGGACAGAGCCCAGGCTCATTTGTGAGTGGTATTCTCACCCTCATTTCCGTCCCAAGACTCACAGTATCCGTAGAATAATGCGTCTCCCTACACTGCGCCCCAAGCCACGTATGGTGCTCCACAGCAAGGTGCGGGTTATGGATCATTTTCACAAGAACCGTATTCGCAGCCTGCGGTAGCTTACCAACAGCCATATGCTTCACAACCACCGTTTTCGGGTCCACCTGGAGCCCAATTTCCACCCCAATTCTCCCCACCCCAGCAATACCCTCCACAACAATCATTCCCGCCTGCGGGATTTCAACAACCTGGACAGAACTTCCCAGGCGGTCCACCAGCTTTTGGATCCGGCTCCCCCCCTGGATCGTTCAACAACGGATTTCAAGGCCTGCCATCCAACACGCCCCCTGCACATGGCGGCCTGCCAAACAGACCGCCTAGTCTTCCCCCTGCGCCCGGACTGCCCCAGCGACCCTCATTTGGCGCACCGCCAGTCCCTCCTCATCAAATGCAGCAATTGCACAATGGTCCACCGGCAGCCCCATTTCCAGGTCAACAGGGTAGCTGGCAAGGCAATGGGTGGAAAGGTCAAGACCAGAAATCAGCTATGTCATCAGCTTATCCTCCTCATCCTCAAGGCTATGGGAATTATTCGACTAACGCATCCTCGGTGGACGACCTGGTTTCAGGCGCTGCCAGAGAGGCTGATGACATTGACGAGATAATCAGAATGGCTGAGGCAGGTATCAAACCTCCCAAAAAGGGCGAGGCTGCTGCCCCCCATGTCCAACCCGCTGCGGAGGCACAGGCTGTGTCAACTCATGTTCCCGAATCCGCGGAGAACCCCGAACCCGCCGAGAAGAAATCAAAGAAAGATAAGCCTGTAAAGATGATTTATTCCGATAACGATATGAGCCCAGAGGAGAAGATGGCGCAAATGCCAAGGTACGCATTCGTCCCTGATGGAAAGACTGAAACAGCTCTTGTCGATGCAGCTACGGTTCCGGGCGTCGCTGGCACTGTCGATGCGTAGCGGAGGAATCTGGTGTATATGAATCTTGGCAGGTCTTTCGACTTCCTTTTCGTTATCTTTGGCTCTCGACTATCCATACATACTTGCTGCCAAGTCCGGTATTCGTCACGACATAATCTCTCGCCGTTATCACACGACATATAGTTGGGATGAGGGTGTGGATGCTGAGAGCGCAGCTAAGTCATGGGCAATATTTCGACTCTGGTGTTACACCAACTTCTAATACCGTCTGTTTTTAGCGTTTCCTTTGCGTCAAAAGTACGTTGCTGCATCTGGTAAGTGATCAGGTGAGCTGAGAGTGGTGTTGGGTTGTAGAAAAAGGCTTGGGGATGCTGCAATGGAGATAAGTGATGGGAAGTCGAGTTTTTGCAGCCTTTGTAAGTACCTGAAGGTTGGCGATCTCTACATTATGCCCCCTTCAAATGAACTTATTTCTACTGAGCCCAGATTGATCGTCTTGTCATGTACCCTCTCATTCACCTCCTCGAGAATGGTAAGATGCCCTCGCAATCCGATGTTTTGGTAATATCCCAGTTTACTAGCGATATGTTGCCAGAATTAATGAAAACCAACTCCCCAATAAATACCCTGCTTCCCGGACCGCACATTCCGCGGTGCAGGCTGCGCTTCTCCATACGACCTGGCCAGCCAGTGCTGAGAAAGTTCTCGAACTTAGCATTCATTCTCTTTGGTGTAGACAACGAAGTGCTTCAAACCTATGGACTTATCTGGAAGACGCATTCATAACTGCGGCCTTAATGAAAATACAATAAGTATGACAATTCTAGTCGCCCTCGATTCCCGAGAGCATTACTGTATGCTAGGCACTTGACGTGAAGAGCGGTTCTTCAGGAACTAACAAGTCATTATGCCAATTCGAGCTGTATCGATCGATTTCATAACTTGGCTCGCAAAGAAAAGGGTGGCCGGGAAGTCTGCCCGTCACTTTCGCCACTTTGCAAATGGTGTTTGATTCTAGCATGCTCAATGATCATATCATTTTATGATGGAAACCAACACAAATGGCTGCTGCCTTGAAGTTATTAACCGCCATAGTTGGTGGAAATCACGTTCTTCTTGCCAAGTAGTGACTTGCCATTCTTAACCGAGATGGAGAAAACCCTATTGGGTCTACCCTCAATGCCAATTTAGTCCTCGAATCAGACTTCAGATATCAATAAGTAGACTTTTGCAGCCGCCTTGGGGATCCGTTTTACTTCTGTTCAGGCTAAATACCCCTCAAATACCCCGCAAAATAATTCCTCCGACTCCGCAACCCCTCCCTCCCACTCTTCAGAAAAGAGAATGATTTTCTCCAAGGATCGTAAATTATGCAAGGTACCACGGTTATCTCCAACTTCTCCTTAATCAAAGCAATCAAAGCCCAATACTAAGGATACGATAGTACCAAATGACAATGCCAACTTCATTAGCCGCAGTCCGTTCAACCGGTCAATCTCCTCGTCTGCTTCCACTTCCGGCTGCAAGCGCGGCGCACTCTCGTAAGGATATATGCAATGCGTTTATCCTTCGCTTGCTCATACTACTTTAGTGATTTTTCTTTTATATGACGTCTTTCCCATCTCAATTTTTATTTTCCTTCAGTCTAGTCGTCCTACCGCTGTTCCTGGCTGGCGCGCGATTGAAGATTCGTGATGAAGTCCCTAACTTCATTACTCGTGTCGCTCGCGCCTCTGCTCTCCTCTGTCATAGCATTGGGTCAAAATGCCACCATCACGACCATCAACCCGGCGCCTGGGTTGCTGCAATTGGGAGGCAAGAATGTCGATGGACAGATCCTGCTCAGTGCTAATGATTGGTGGGGCGTCATTCGCGCGGCAGAGGACCTGGCGGTGGATTTTGGGAAGGTGACGGGTAAGAATTTGACGCTGGGGAATTGGGGGAGCATTGGGCCTGTTATGAATTCTACGGGTCACGCTAAGAGGGTTGTATTGGGTGCTGCGCCTGTGAGGAGAGCGAGTCCGCAATCTGAAGGCTGGCAGGGCCCGCCGACGGGAGGAAGTCCTGCGCATGCGGGATCGAGACCTTGGGGGCACCCGGGGCCGAGTAGTGGGGGGCATAATGAGACGTTGACGAATGCGACGTCGGGGCAGACGACGGTGTATTATACATATAATCCCGTGACGAGTTTCGTTAATGTAAGTCATTCCTTCTCCCTCATTCAACCTCTATTCTACTGTGTAAATACTAACGATTCAAACGAACAGTACACAACCGGCCCCGCCCAAAACTTCACCGGCCCAACCCTCCACAACTCCTCCCCCTCCGCGCCCGTAATAATCGTCGGGACCATCGGAAAATCCCCTCTCATCTGGGCGCTCTCAAAATCCGGGAAATTGGATACAAAGCCCCTAATCGGGCGCTGGGAATCCTTCATCAGCGAAGTAGTCACGAACCCGCTTCCAGGCGTCGACAAAGCCCTCGTGATTGTGGGCAGTGATATGCGGGGTACGATTTACGGCTTGTATGATGTTAGTGAGCAGATGGGCGTGAGTCCGTGGTATTGGTGGGCTGATGTGCCGGTGCGCAAGAGGGAGGGCGTTTGGGCGCTGGGGGGGAGGAAGGTGCAGGGGCCGCCGAGTGTGAAGTATAGGGGTATTTTTATTAATGATGAGCAACCGGCGTTGACAAATTGGATTAAGTGAGTATTTCTGTTACTATGAAAAATCTGTCGACAGAGGGATGGTGGAAAAAGAGGCTGATGAGATACAGTACGAATTATGAAAAGGGAAAATATGGCGCGGGATACAATCACTATTTCTATCCACGAGTTTTTGAGCTCTTGCTTAGACTCAGAGCGAATTATTTCTGGCCGGCTATGTGGGGGAGTATGTTTGGGGTGGATGATACGGCGAATCAGGCGATTGCTGATGCGTATGGGATTGTAATGGGGACAAGTCATACCGGTACGTCCTTGCGTTCATTCTTCTTCGAACTGCGGACTGATGCAAAACAGAACCAATGATGCGCGCAACGAATGAATGGAGTAATTTCGGAAAACAGTACGGCGGCAATGGCCAATGGGAATATGATACGAATAACGCTTCTCTCATTCCCTTCTTCACCACGGGTGCACAGCGCGCTAAACCGTATGCTGGGAACTCACTCTTTACTATGGCGATGCGAGGATCTGGGGATACTGCTATCACGCTTACGCAGGAACAAGCCATTGCAGTGTTGCAAAACGTGGTGGCGAAGCAGAGAGAGATTCTGGGGAATGTGTTCAACGGGACGAGGATAGATGAGATTCCCCAGATGTGGTGTTTGTACAAAGAGGTGCAAGGGTATTATGAGAATGGACTGACGGTGCCGGATGATATTACATTGCTTTGGGCGGATGATAATTGGGGGAATATTCGCAGATTGCCGACTGGGAATGAGACGAAGAGATCGGGTGGCGCCGGTGAGTTTCTTGTTGGGCCGAGACAGTCAGAGGGCTAACGACCTGCAGGTGTTTACTACCATGTTGATTATGTTGGTGATCCAAGAGATTACAAATGGATTAATACCATCCAGCTCCAGAAAACAGTTGAGCAGGTATGTTTCCAAACCTCATTCTATCTCCTTTGCTAATAGTTTCCAGATGCAACTGGCATACGCCCGCCAAGCAGACCGCATCTGGATCCTCAACGTAGGCGACCTAAAACCCCTCGAAGTCCCAATCAACCACTTCATGGACCTCGCCTACGACACCCCCAAATGGGGTTACGACAGCGTACCCCGCTGGCTCGGGCTATGGGCAGACCGCGAATTCGGCCCCGAGCACGCCGATGCCATCTCTTCCGTCATGGATCGCTACGGCATGTACGCCGCACGTCGAAAATACGAACTCCTCGACGTCTCCACCTTCTCCGTCGTCAACTACAACGAAGCCGACGCCATTCTCGCGCAATGGGACCAACTCGCCGATGATGCGCAAGCTGTTTATGATAAGCTTGGAGACGAGTTCAAGCCTGCGTATTATGAGATGATTTTGCAGCCGGTGTTGGGTGGTCAGGTGGTTAATCAGATTTATATTAATGCGGCGAAGAATAGGCTGTATACGGCGCAGAAGAGGAATAAGGCGAATGCGGTTGCAGAGGATGTTTTAGAGTATTTTAAGCAGGATCATGTGCTTACGAAGAGGTATCATGAGTTGCTTGGCGGGAAGTGGAATCATATGCTTGATCGTAAGTTTTGCTCTATGTTCTTGGCGGGGTTAGGGCTAATCGGATAGAAACTCATTTGGGGTATGATCTTTCTTGGCATGGACCGTTGTATGATGGTTATTGGCAGCAGCCAATGCGGAATACGATTCCGCCACTTTCTTACGTCCAGGAATTGGAAACGTCGTTGGCAGGCAATATTGGTGTTGGAGTAGAGGGATCCAATGCCACGGTTTCAGGAGATGATGCATGGCATGCCAACTCTGGCAATACCCTTGTTCTCCCACCCATGGATCCATACGGTCCCAAGACCCGATGGTTCGACATCTTCGCACGCGGGACCCAGGGCTGCAATTGGACCGTCTCCCCCTGGAAAGACTACGTAGTCACCTCTCAGAAGACCGGCTACACAGGCGGCAACAACGGCAGCGACACGCGCATCTACGTCTTAATCGACTGGACCAAAGCGCCTCCAGCACCCAACACTACTACCGTAAACATAAACATAACTTCATCCTGCGGTTCCCAATGGGGCAACTACCCGGCACCCATGGTGCAAGTCCCTGTCTCCAACGTCGCGGTCCCCAGCAACTTCACCGGCTTCGTCGAATCCGACAAGCACATCTCCATCGAAGCTGAACACACCTCCCGCAACACTGTAGTAAACAATACCTCCTACACCACTCTCCCATCCTACGGCCGCACCCTCTCGGGCGTAACTCTAAATCCCGTCCTAGCGCCCTCTCAACCAGCTGGCACCGGACCAGTCCTCGAATACGACATCTGGACCTTCACCAACACCTCCGTCGCCAACGTAACGCTCCTCCTCTCCCCCTCCCAAAACCTCCACGGTCCCTCGCGGCCCTTAAAATACGGCATCGCGTTCGACGCCGAGATGCCCCAAGTAAAACAATTCGTAAGCAACTACACTGGCGGCGATTATCCCAAAGGCTGGAATCAAGCTGTTGCCGATGGCGTATGGGGAATGGGAAGTGGGAATAGTACGACTACGAAGCATGATTTGGGGAAGAAGGGAAAGCATACGTTGAGGATTTGGGCGGTGGAGCCCGGGGTGGTGGTGCAGAAGATTGTGGTTGATTTGGGGGGTGTGAGGGGGAGTTATTTGGGGCCGCCGGAGAGCTTTAGGGTTGGTGTTGATAAGGTTGGGGGGTATGATGGGAGGAATTTTGCGGGGGTGGAGTTTAGTGATGTTGTGTGATAAGAGGAGCGAGGTATTTTGGGGGGAGCAGAAAGTAAACTTCGATTCGTTTGTACATGTTTTGAAATACATATATTTTTCAATTATCCCCGTTAGACCGGCATATACTGCGGTCAGTGTGTGAGACCAATTTCTCGATATGAGCAACTTATTGAGCCAGTGTTCTAGGAAGAGTATGCCTGCGTTAGTGCAGTCAAAAATTGGACCCGCTTATATACCACACGGGTCGGGATCGATCTTCAGAAATAAAGGGGAAGCCGTGGATGTGCTGGGTGTGAGGATTGAAAAATCACAGAGGAGTTTGGAGGCTCTGGCATTAAGGTCATGATTAGGATCGTGGGACCTGAGGCGTGAGTTCTCCCTGCTACTGCTTTTGCTGTGTGTCTATTGGAGATAATTTACAAATTTTTCTGAAGGTACACAGCGAAGTTCATACTCATATATCCTCGTGCCAATACAACATCATGATCACTTCTATAACTGTCCCGTACGACGTGGGTGTTTCTGTTACTCTGTGGCTATTGGTCCCCGCCCTTTCCGTGCCTGCAGCATCAGCCATTCGCGATATCTGGAAGTCTAGATTTAGAAAATATTACAGATCAAGGTCAAATCTTGAGTTTTTTTAGATGAAGATGTGGAGGAGACAGGGTAAATACTTGGTGTTGTAGGAGGATTGATTGCGGCTAGGATCAAATAGACTGCTTTTGGATATGCAGAGATTTTGGGACTTCGAAAGAGAAGAAATATTATGCATCGGCTTTAATTATCGCTGTCATTGACCTCAAGGATGTCCAAGTCCGAATTGCGTCAGCCTACGCCAAATCAAGATTATGACTTGGGTGGGGATAAAAATCACAGAAGAGTCCAGCAAGTTTAGGTTAATTCAGTCAAACTTATTTTATTAAGCAAAATCAATTCATATTTAGAAGTCTTGAATGATAAGATATGTCCGAATTAGAGTTTGAGTTTGCTAAAAAGGGCCGACTTAGAATCGTAACTCGGACTTGGGCATCCTTGACTGACCTCTCGGTGCAAGCAGAGGAGACTTCAACTTCATTCCCGGTGGAACAAAGCGTAATGGATGAGCTAACAATCGAATGAAAACCACGTTCCCCAGAGATTCTAATCCTATTTTCTTGATATGATCAACAACGTTCGGGTGAGCTAGTACCTTCAAAGTGGGCAGTAGTCCAATAGCCCCTCAACCCCTTTACAAGGGCCGAAAGAACAAGCCAACAGTGACCGAAACAATATAATAAGTCTTCTAATTGCCGTGAACCATGACATAATTTACGAACATAAGTCAGTCAATTCCTGCATAGAGACGTGTTGAGCGTTGTGTCAAGTTCGCTTAGCGACACCGCGCCGCAGCACAAATAAACCCTTCTTTCCTTCCTGAATCTATCACAACTACAACATACACGTTATCAACCGACTTCAAATGGTCTCTGATCAATAGCCACCATGACGCGAACAATAATCGAGCTATTTACGGCTCTCTCAGACACCCAAGAACTGGTGTCGCTCATTCTCTCCTTCTTGGATCGCGAGGGAGACCAACCCAGCCCCGGAGCCTCTCCTCATTCGAGACCTGCACTCAAACTTTGGCCACAATACGCCACCATTTCGAAAGACTGGCAATACGCTGTTGAGCGCGAGACTTTCTCCACCATTTCGCTGAAGAGTAGTGAATTGCAGGCATTCTCACGCATCTTTGCACCAGCCAACAGAAAAGCTGCTTTGACATTGGTTTACTATAAGATCGTACTCCCTACGTACGATGATCTCGCTTGCAGCAGATTTGAGAACACAAGGGATAAGATGGCGAACGATGAGGCGTTTTCGGAAGCCATCCATGGCCTCTTCGCTCTACTGAAAACCTGGCCAGAAAACGTACCATGCGCCCAACGGAAAACTTTTAAGATATCAATCAGCGATGTGTACTCTCCTTACGATAGACCCTATCGGGATCCTGATCTCTTGGCCAAACACACGCATGAGTACGATTTTGGCAAAAGAAAGGATCTTTGGGAGTATCGATACAACCGTTCGATCATCAAGTTGAAAAGATGGGACGAGCTTCCTACGTTATTTTGTGTCACCGAATTCGGTGCATCTGTATATAGTCGCCGTTTGGTAGAGCCGCAGTCAATTTCCAGGATTGCGTCAAAATTTCCATCATTGCGAAAGATTAATTGGTCCCTCAGCGACAACGAGAAGAAAGACCCCAATATCCGACAACAACTTCGTTCTGGTCAGTATAACATCTAATTTAATCTTATGAGTATCAAATCTAAACAACTTCTAGACTTTGCACTGTCATTAGAAATTATACCTCGAACAAAGCTTATGTTCTTTCAGCTGGAATATTACACCGAAAGCCCGGACAACCAGCACTCCACACCAGCCAAAGCCCAAGCATCTGCAACGAACAAATTTGACGAGCTTAGTCTAGCCCTTAACAAATTTTGTCAGAGTAGCCCAGAGATGCGCGAAATATACCTCGAGGGTCCAATATCCGTCTCCCTGGATCTGTTTTGCCCGTCCACATCTCCAGACACCTGGCTCAAACTGGAGACGTTTATGGTAGATTTCAACATCAACACGCCAGATGGGGAGTGGTACTTTGACCGGAATCCAAACCCTTTCAACCACGAAGGTTCAGCCAGCGAGGATGACGAAGACGACGAAGGTTTAGAATCAAGCCTGGAGGACGATTCGGACAGCTCTGATTATGGCAGATCCGAGTACGATTCATTTAATCGGAATGTCTACGAACGACAAATAGGAAATCGTCCAGTGTCGCTTTTTAGGACATACCCAGCAACAGACAAGATCTTTCCCCTTCTGAAGGCTTTTGCGACCGCCATCACCTGTATGCCAGTGCTTAAACGAGCCTGTCTAGAAGCAGTCGTGCCGCCGAGTACGGAGTTCGAGGTTCTGCTGTTGGCAAGCGGCAAAGCAGACTACTGGGACCACAAAATAGAGAATTTAGCTGCTGAGGAAGCGAGGCGGAGTCCTAGGCTTTACTTTCAGACGGGAAGTTGGAGGGGTGAGGAAGATCAGGATGCGTTTAATGAAATTGTGAAGATTTTCAAGGCTTCTCGAATCTTGCAGTCTTCGGGACAAGTTTTGGTACATTTCTTTGAATTCTGATAAATGCTAGTACACTGAACGAGAAACGGATTATAGAGCAAAATTTTTGAAAGGGTCAGAACAAGTGCTTAGCCTACTTCGGGGGCGTTTGCTGTAGCTAATCCTAAGTAGTCCTTGAACTTGAGGGAGGGTTCTTGAAGGGAACCCTTTGGCTCGCTTAATTGGAATTAATAAACATACCTTTTTCAGTCGCCTAGGGCCCGGAATAAGAGCTTGTTTATAAATATATTATTCTTATATAATATTTAGAGAAGAAAGTATAAAGACTATAATTTGAGCCCCATCGTTAAGAGTATTACAGGGCTCAGAAAATTCCTTGATTAGGACGAACACCCCACTATTCTGCACGCCAAGGCCACCTACGTCCTTGTTTCTGTGTTATTAGGCGGGGTAAATGCGGGGTAGCCATACACGTCCCGAACAATAAGAGAACAATCATCGACATGTCTTGAAATTTCACTTTGGGCTGTAAATGCTCCTACATCGAGTGAAGACTTACAACATGCTAGCTAGTCACAATTATTCCGAGTCACTATCCCGCCGTCCTGTGCTAGTCCACCAGATACTCAATATTTCCATTCCTTGTTCATAGCAGGAGTAATAATATCTAGCCCGACGCCTCAAGCGGACTCTTGCAAACAAACGAATTGGTTGCTCCACTAGCAAAAGCATTGATCAAATTCTCAATAGCACCATAAGCACCGAGCCCAGCCATAGCCAAAGCACCCATCGAATACAGCACATTGAAGACATTCATGTACCATCTCCTCCCAAAGAACCCACGAATGAATCTCTTCATTCCAGAATCTTGCTTTGTATAAGTCCCGGTCGCAGGATCGAAGCTCTCTCCTGGAAGCATGGAATTCTTCTTGATCATGTATGCGACTGCGAGTATAGGCGGGAAGGTGTAGGTGAACTGCAAAATGCAGATTGCTGAGACGACACCGGTCAAACCGGAGAAATCAGGAATGCCGGCGGCGATAACGAAGGCGATAGCCCAGTAGATTGGAATCATGCCGACCCAAATGAACTTGCCGGTCTTGGTCGTGAGAGGTGGTGCTTTGAATACATCGACGAAAATACTATTATACAGAACTGTTTAAAGTTAGAGTAGCCAGGGGTTTAGGATAAAGGAAGCCATACCCTTGACACCAATATTTCCATAAAGAGCAGCCGCGATCAAGGCGCTGACCATTGCAAAGACGTTTCCGGCAGTCTGGAGACTATATTTGCCGATTCCGAGATAACTTGGGTTGATAACGTATTGGCCTTCGGGTGAAGGTTAGCAGTGTAGAGAAGACTTTGGCGGAGACAGGGAGTTGATCGAGGTGAAATCATGGGATAATTCACATACCTTGGTATCCGTACATAAACAGGCCGTAAAACATATACACGATGTAGATGAATGTTTGAGCTGCCCACATTCCTTTCAAGAAATCCCTGGGATATCTCATCTCGGACATAAACTCTGGGAAGATCATCGCTCCACCATACGCGAAGACAGCTTGCATCGCTCCGTTGACAGAGCCGGCAAAGCTTCCGGACGGAGGAAGTCCAGCATAGTGTTGGACCGGAGGGTAGGCACCTTGGGCATTAGGTGTGATTGAGGTACCGTTGTTCAGCGTAGCACCAGCTGCTTGGGAAGAACCAATGTAATTCGGCGGTGTGTGTGCAGCAGCGGCCATAGTGATGATCATGACTATGATATTGAGCCATACAGCAAAATTTGCAAGCCAGCCAAACTTCTGCAATGTGCGGACTTGACCAAACACGAAACCAGCCAATGCCCACACTAGACAGCAGATAGCAAAGCAGAGCCTGAATTTGGCAGCCTGAGACAGTGCTTCGCCGTTAGAAACAACAATGAGGCCGACATTGAGGACCAATTGAATGGACTGCAAAAAGTTGAACAAATAGCGCATCCATCTTCCGAAGAGGCGGAAACCCATGTCACCATATGTCTTGATAGGGAATTCATAGGAGTCCATGCCCATGAAAACGACCCACAACAGGTAGCCAGAGTACGCTGCAAGGATAGCATAAACAGTGAAAAGCGCAATACCGGGACTGGACTGAATGTCAGTTTTCAATCGATCATGCAATTCGATGAGCAACACTCACCCCCATCCCATTGTAGCAAAAGCAAATGGCAAGCCGAAAGGCCCAAGAATATCAGTGGTAATCAGGTAGAAGATGGCACTCTTTGTCGCTGTCCGAAGAGCCCGGCTCGCATTTGTCCATTCTTCATCACTTATGTGCATGCGTGTTTCCTGATTCGCCAGATTGACACGGGCGTTGGTCTCTGCGCCTTGCTTTTCCGCACTCGTGACACCCCCCGCTCCCATACCGGATTTGCTGGGAACGATCATTTGGAGCCACCCTTGGGTGCCTGGACCCTCGCCGACATGCTCCTCTTCTTCGGCGCGAGTTCTGTTGGCGTAGTAGTTGTATCTACTAACGTTAGACTCCCGTGGTATTTGCGATGATCGAGCGAGGCATTTTTGTGATGCGCCATCAATCAATTGGTACTTACTCCTCGAAGCTGACGCTCGGGTCGTGAAGCGGACGAGTCTGGGGTTTCACCAAGACATGGCCGTGGCCATGGCTTCCATTTGAGCCACTGTCGGAGCGCTTTTCGGTCTTGTATTCTCCTTCTACTGAGAGTCGCGGATCACCGCCATCGAGTGCGAAGTTTGCTAAGCCGGCCATGATTGCCGAATGTCAAGCCTCGGACTTTGCTGGGAGATCGAAGATTGAAGACAGCTGCAGCAAGAGATCGTGAGGATAAGGAGAAATTTGAGCGCAGATTAAAAGTTGGCCGACAGTCTACTTATAATGATATGTTGGCCAGTCGGACACGCGACGGGCGTATCTTCCCGCAAGGCCGGACAACATCCACCTGCCCTTTTTGATTTGGTGCTCGTACAGTGTTGTCAGGTCAGAGGGGTGCGTTGGTGCCAGGTAGAGATAGACCATTAGTATCTGCGTAGCTCTTTCTCGCTTCAAGGGTCGTCGGCAACCCGAAGACTCTGTCCTTGCTGTGGTCTGTAACAAAGTGTATCTTACCCCAGATTATCGGGAATAATACGCCAATAGCTTGACCGAGGAACACGAACGCCATAGATCGTTTGAAGCGAGTACTTTCCAAGGCGAAGAATCAATGATTTGTTCAGCAGCTGCAGTCGCAGTCTCGAGCGGGAGGATTGAAAGGCGCGAACTGCAAGCCCCATTTAAAACTAGCTGCGGCGGGGATCAACCGCCCAATTACCTTGGCAAAGCTTCGCAAAAGCTTAGCAAAAGCTTATCACGGCGGGGAAGACGCCACGAGCTCGCAGGGGTCTCGATTGGACTGCTCGCAACTTGAGAATAAAGCAGCCATGAGCCTCGGCCTCTCTTTTTGTGTCAGCTGAAGAAGGTAGCTCCGTGCACCGTCAGCTTTCTTCGCTCACGAATTCAGGATTGGATACTTCATGCAAGCCTCTCAAATCGAATTTCTGGAGGAGGGCGTGCTGCACTGCTGATTGCTTCGTGTCGGGTTCTGACCGTTTACTTTAGCTTCGGCCGGCTTCCGCACACTCGATGCAGTGGATATCATCGGGCTATGAGAAAGTTACCTTCCTGAACAGACATGTAATCAACCTAACACCCCGCTTGTTGGCTCTCAATAGTTTCTCTCGAGTCAAGAATCTGGGCGAGTCGGCTGCGCCCTCATTATTCTGGAGTCTGAACGGCTGGCTTCCATGCGCTGAGATAGGAGATCAGTGAGCCACTTTCGCCTAATGGAAAGCCAGGCTTCCGAGATGTCGGGGTACCTAACCGTTTCAAGGCTAAACTTCGTGCCGCCTCGCCGACTTTGAGTTTTTGTTTTGGGTGATCAGGGCCTCTATCAATTTCCCTAATTGGGCAGGCATTTTGTCTTGATTATTTCCATGGTGCTTCCAGAAGTATGCATCCACAACCATGGGAACGGATACGCACGCGATGTGTGACCGGATGCAGAGTATCTCGTACGCCGCTGCGTCATCCACGCTATTTCCATGTGGCAGACAAGCGCCGGCCAATCCGAATGAACTAACTCCTTCGGCCAAGAAATAGCGCTTCTGCGGCGAATGCAGCATCTGTTTGATGTGAAAAGGAAATGAGCTCTGTCCAATAATCTGTATCTCAGAGGTTGAGAGGCCTCCTCGACCAACTCGCTGGCAGAGGCTTTGGGACCCCGTGACTTCTTCATTCAAACCAGAGCCAGAGTGACCAATCCGACTACTCCCACTGAGTCTTCCATCCTTCATCGAATGAAGCCAGGTCTCGGAGACGCGGTAAGAGTGAAAATTGTACGGAAGGGGATCAAGCCTCATTTATTTGCAGAGTTGTTCTGTTACTATTTCCGAATGGATATGTTTTTTGCTGTATGCCATCGAACTTGAAACTTTCGTAACGAGAAATGAACTTTCGCCAAACAACAAATTCTAGACTGATCGTTGAAGATCTACACAGCCAACATATCGAATTTGTATTCCCTCTTCTCACTCACCGGGCACGTCAGTTCCTGCAGCGTTACAGCATCTAACTCAAACCATACCAGCTTATCGGCGACAAGACTCTGCGGATCAGGGACTGCATATTTGAACAGCTCTGGCGAAGAATCGCTGACTGTTTTCCTCTTTTCGTCGAATCGCCGGGCTACGACAGCTCTCCCAATTACTCTGTACCCATCCTCCGCTTCCACGGACGGGCGTAAGATAGCTGCGACGTCGCAATTTGAAAACTGAACCAGTATATCGTCACTTCTGGCTGTAGAGGGAGCAATGCCTATCAGGCCGCTGCTCTCTACAAATAGGATAGGGCGTGAGTTTCGAAGTCTTTTTATTTTGCGGCAGTGGATATTTTGTCGTGGAGAATCTTCGTGACGTGGGACATTCTGACTGCCCCAAGCGTGGATGCCAGACATTGCTGCAAGCAGGTCTTGCCTCGCCTCTTCTAGCTGGTCCAGCACGGTGGTCACCATGGCTGTCAACGATCCCTGGCTTCGTTGTACTTCAAAGTAGTGCTTCAGGATCTCCATACGACTCTGGTATAAGGCGGAAGCGGAAAGACCATCTCCAAAATCTAACAATAATATAGGACCAATGATGAAGCCAGGAAGCTGCAAAACTTGTTGCAAGCCAATTTCTGTAACTTTCTGTGCGTCGATGAGTTCATCCGCAGGAAACGGGCCCCCGAGTGATCTTTGAAGAAGCTGCGCAAACCGCACTAGTTCAGTTTGGAACGAGTCACGAATTTCAGTATCCATCGTTTGACTGTTCTCTTGTTCATTTGTCAGCCGAACAACATCCCAAAAAAGACTCAACATGGATTTCGAATAATCGACTAGCAATTCGCTATTTTTGATATTGCTCGCTAGTCCTAGCAAGCCATAAACCTTGTCTCGCGGGTTTTGACAAAGAGATCGTTCACACGTCTCTAGCAGGGTACGAAGTAGGAAGGCTGGCTGATGGTTGTTCATCTCCGTTGCCAAATCGCGAGAAAATGAACGAAGGGAATCATGAAGTCTTCCCCAAGCGGCAAAATAGTGTTTGACTTCCCGATCACGGTCGTTGACGTATTTGATTTTTCTCTTCAGTTTTTCAATCTTCTCACTTCGCGTCTCGAGCTGCAGGACCCTCTCTTGCGTCTTCTCGCTGTCCTCCACAGATTGTTCACGGCTAGGCTGTGCAGCTCGTCTCATTTGCTCGATTTGCCTGAGCAGACGTTTGTCCTCTAGGCTCAAATGTGGCGGCAACTGGATGAGGGGCTTTTGATTGCCATCCTTATCCCATGACGAGTACGGGGGGGCCTTAGAGTAATTAAATTCTGTTCTTGATATTGAAAAATCGCGGGACGTCCGAAGGATCTTGTATATAGCGTCACGCCTCTCCTTCAGCTCCTGTTCATACTCTTGGCGCTCATAATCACGAACATGCCTGATATGGCGGGGAAGGAGTTCGAACGCCTTGGCCAGATTTGGATCCAGCGGTAGAAAGGGGTGAATGCTGACCTGAGTCTTGCGGTCCAGGTTTAGCGGGCTTTCGAATCCTTCATCTGGCAGTAGCCCTAAATTCCCTTCCGTCCAAGAAGTTGCAAATTGTGCAGCAATATCTGTCACGCGACCGTATATAATTTCGATACTTTCGGAAGGGCTCGAAGTTGAGACCTGCGAATCGGCACCAGCGATGGTTCTCTGAGCAGCTACCGGTTCGAACAACTGGTTCTCCATACCTAGTGTTTGAAACACCTCTGATAGCATCCAGGTGGCGTTTGCTGCGTTTTCAGCCCTGGACAGGAGATGCTGTATTGCATCGTGCATTTGGCGCAACAGAAGAGGTTGCTGATAGTCTCTTTGCTGATCCAATCTGCCTGGCAAACCTTCCGAGATTGCTGTCGCAATTCCTCGAAGGGAGGCATGCAATTCCGTCGAAGATTTCAATTTTTGAACAGCTTTTCTAACCCTGGAGAATTCTTTCCAATTTTGGCAGGAACGGCCATGATACACCCAGAGCTCCGAAGCAAGCCCAATCTCCTGAACGATCCATAGTCGGCGCCAGTAAGGTAGTTCGCAGAACGAAGCCATGCTTAGCCATTTTGCTCGTCGAGCCGGTTGGTATGTCGAATACTGTAGCCCGATCTTTATCATGTCATCCCAAGAATTAAGAATCGATTCCTGACTCTTTCTGTCTTTCTTGGTTGGCCGCCCGACCCACACCACTACTCTTTCAGCTTTCTGGTAAATGGACCCCATGTGTTTCACTTGGTGGTTTCGCTCCTTAATGTTCTTCTGATCAATGCATAAAGCATCAACCCACAGGATCCTGGTACGACCATCAAAGCGGATATCTTCCAGTGCTCGAGCAAGGTTAACCGTAACTGACGCTGGATGGTCATTCACAATGATGGCGTCTCGCAGTTCTGCATCGCCCCAGGAATATGACAAGGCTTCATACTGAGGGTTGTCGTCTAATGACGAGTGAAATATCTCACATAAGGCGGGTAGTCCTGGAGAATATCGAGCAGACAGTCGAAGAAGCCGAATTTCTTTTGATTCCGTGTTGATCGGCTCGTAGAAAATATCTTGGGTCGCCGCCATAGCTTAAAGACAAGCACAGAGCTGGACTTGCATGCGAAGGAGCTCTAGAGAAAAGTCAGTCATTAGCCGTACTTAAGGATGGGCGAAGGTGTAATGTTCTGAGTGTTGAGAACATACATAGAGCGTGAACCCTAAATTCACCGGTGAAGACCCAGATTTAAGCGTCGAGATATCCGAGCGTGACGGCCGTGGTGTTGCGAACGGTATTTGCGCCCATCTGACTCGCATCTCAGGGAGCAGAAGAGTCCGGAAGATTGCAATAGGCATACTCATGAGGCTGAAAGCGGGGTTCGCTCGACTTTCGTTTTGCGATGGGCGGGGCTTGGGCATGTATGTGTTGGCCAGCGAGGCGCGGCTGCATCGGAGTGGCTATGCATGCAGATGGCAAAACAAACCCCAGTCTGTAAGCAGCATCGCCAAGAGCAAGGGGAATGGAGGTGAGAGAGCAAGTGACAGGCTGCGCCTTCCTGTGCTCATATGAGAGGATGGCACCTGCCTAGCCTGACAGGAAAGAATGATATTTACCGCAAGAATGGTCATCCGAAGTCCAAATGCCTAATCAGCTGAGAAAATGGTTGAATGAATCCAAAACATTCAATGTCTTATATGGTCTAATAGATGTAAAAAATCCCAAGGAAAGCATGGGTGTGGTTGTCGAATGTTCATTATTGCCAGCAGCCCTGCACCAAGCATGATGATTGATCAAAAAATTGGCCCTGCTAAGACCTATTCGGTATTCTGCTGCTTTGCCTGTATGGCAGACTCACAGTTCCGTCTAAGGGATAACAAGTCCTCCATGAACGAAGGTGTAATTGATACCTTGTAGTGAATCCGGGGTATCTTCCATGGTTCTTGTCCGTTGATGACTTGCCTTGATCGTCGCCGTTCTAATTGCTTCAGGTTTACCATAACTCGTCGCTGGTTAATCATATTTGGCACGGGGAGCTCTGATCCCTGTCCCCAGTTCTGCTCATCTAAGAGAAGATTTCGGTATTTCTCCCGAACTTCGTCCAAGTCAACCGAATCCGTGAATGTGTACGGTTCGACGTCTGGCAAATCGCCGGAAAGAGTGTCGTAGTGCCCGAGAACCACGGTAAGATCCTTCAGATTTCTAAAGATGCTCAAAACATCGTCCACGAAAAATGTAAAATTATCCCTCCGGCCATCTCCGTGATAGTCCATGGTTTCTAAACCAGGATCTGCTAAGAAAGCTAGACTCTCCACCGACTTTAGGCTGTCGACATCCGTTATCGAGTCCAGAGGACCGAGAGCGTTGTGGAAGACTCGTAGGTTTATATATGAGAACATGTCGTATTTGAAATATAGCGTATCTCGCTGTGGAGCAAAGTATGTCTGTGCAAAGCCTGCATGTGTAGCAAAGCTTCTCTTGTAGATCGCCGAGGCGACTTCGTATGATTCGCGGCAAACGAAGAGTACCGAAGGAGGAGGGCAAGGCGACATGATGCCAGGCATAGGAAGATCCAGGTAGTTCTCGATCTCGAAGTCGCCATTGGAAAGCAGGTCAAAGTGATAGCCTTCAGGTACAGTGATATCCACTTCCTCCTGTCTGAAATAACCCAAGATACGCTCAATCCGTGTGTTCATAAAACTGTGCTGGCCCTGATCCGCTGGCGCCTCCTCGGTGAGGTAGTCTATGCGATGTTGTGTTGATGGATTTTCTGGGGCGCCTGGCCAGTCCCATTTACCGACTGTCGTCTGCAGAGGCCTCTGCAGTATCTCAACAATTCTGCCATCAGGCAATACCGCCTCCCATATCATCAGACGGATTTCTTTGGGCAATTCCGGGAATTTTCTAAATTTTGTAAGGGTAGGGCGCCAGGTCTCACTCCTCCGAAACCCCGTCGTGTTCTCGAGCCGTGCTAGCCATTCGGAATTCGACATAGGGGTAACGAGGGAGAGTGGCGACTATAGCTTGCACTTAGGATGATGGTATGCGATGAGCTGTCGGCTGTTTAAGGGACGAGTCGTTGAAGATACGCCACTGTGGACTTGACAGAGGTTGGGGGGATTGCGGGGGTAATGAGTTGCTGTCTGCTTGTCAGTCAGTCATGCCAGGAAAATTATGAGGGGGCGGTAGCAGACCAGCTAGCGTGCGTTTTATATCCAAGTTGCGTCGCTGTGACAGGAATTATTCCTGCCGATATGGAGTTGCGGTGTAGACCGACGCGCCCCGGATGTTGATCGCGACGCGTATTCACAACGTATACACGTGATGGACAATAATTGTTCCTTTGAATGCAGGAAATCTACGTCCATTTGCAGAGATTAGGTTTAGAGAATATTCCTGTGTAGACGGACTGGTAAATTCTCAATATGGCGTTGTCTGATTAAAAACGGTGGCTGGGGCTTGATCTCCCCTGTCGTAACTTCCTCCCTCTGTCAACAGCAATACATGAGCTGATATATCCAAAATATGCTTACCAGTAGGTAAATCTGCAACGTGAGAGTCCTTCTACTGGTCAGCGTTATGTCCTGTTTCATATTCATCGCCATCTGCCTTATCATCGTCGCTGGCTGTAAAACCCTCTGTTGCCTGGTGCTCTACTTCGCTGTCCCATCCCTCTGTTCGCCAACTCAATCCATGCTTTCACCCTCGGCGTCATCTCCAACTTGTACTGAATGGGAGGAATCTCCCAAGACCGAGGCCCATGTTTCGTCGACGCCAATCTTTCTTGCTCCAATCCCTCCATATCAACCTTAAACCATTTGACGGGTATGAACGGCAACCCTTCATCCTGATTGGCATACTTGAATTCCCAGTAGTTCCAAACACTAAAATCGCCAAATGGAATTTCGTCGATTGTTCGAACTTGGTACTTGTTGGTAGTTTCAGGCCAATTCCCCAATATCAGCGTCAGCCTCTTGACGTTCGGGAAAATGTCCAGCACGTCAGCGATCCATTCGTGCAGTCTTCTATTCTCGTGATGCCGAAGAAAGCTATTCTCGATCTCGATGGCCAGATTGTTGACTAGACCCAAGTTTTCCTTGTCGCAGATAGATGACAATGCCATTGGAAGTTGATTAGATGCCACGAAACCACCGCCTTCAAAAGGGCTAACGGGCCGTTGGAGGACCAATGTATCCCGCCGGAACTCGAAATACGTTTTCGTATTCGAAAGTTTTGTGGCAAAGACTCGCTGGTAGGATCTCGAACCCACTTCGCGTGATTCCCGACAAACGGAAAAGAGAGAGAGGGCTGTCCGCGACAGTAAAACTGATCCTTTTGAGGGGCAGCCCGGGCAGCCTTTCCCATGTGACCTCTGGATGCACTTTGTGCGTTGCTGTGGCCTGGATTATCGCCTTCAGACCATCCCTGCTGGATATTCCCATGGTGATTTCGATCTCGTCCATTGTTATACCCAACTGCAACAGAGCAATTATTGCATCGCCTACTCCTGTGTATTTGCTCATTGTTTGTGCCCATAAATGAGGAATTTATTAATATCCTCCCGTCCAATGTCTCAAGATCCGCGGTTCCTGTTCGGTGGCCCGGGGAAGATTTAGGGGATGTTTGACTATGCAAGAACATTGATGTCTGCCTTGGGTCAGGGTGGCAAGTTTCGGCCCAGCAGGATGTCGAAGGTTCCCGGTTGGTAGATTATGTTCACCAATGGTCGTATTCAGATAACATTGTCTAATACCGACATCTCTTGGGCCAGGCAAGGCAGACTCCCAGATCATCAGGCGGATATCGACCGGTAGTTCCGGGAACTTCGTAAAAGAACGTGCGCTAATTGCTGAATCCATGTTTTCTGCGTCTGTAGAGGAGTTTGAGGGCAATATGTACTTGTGGTACAGTATATTCGAGAGTAGAGAGAACGTTGATTCTCTGTGTTGCGAGGTCGATCGTTGCCTAATTGTCAGTTCAGCCTCGTAGAAACAACCACGCATACTGTATAATAGAACTTCAGGTTGTCGGCAGATTTAGCAATTCTTTACTGTAGCAGAACTCATCGATGCTGGCGACGGAGGGATGGGGGAAGGCAGGTTCTCTTTCATTCGAGGTCTATACTTTGCCACCGTCGAGAATAACATGGGATGGCCAACTAGCCTTGTATACGTTTGACAATCATCTCTTATTGGTGCCAGAGTCCTGCACTGGCTATGGAGATGGAAAGCCAGTTAGACGTCGTCTCTGTAGCGTGACATCTGGGGTCGTTTCTGCATGGTGTAACACTTGTTGACTAGGTACGGAAGCGGCGACTCTTCCGACCATCACCTACTGCCATAGCAAATATTATGATTTTCGGTGATTGATTCTTCTTCGTTATTATGGTTGAAATAGTGTAGGCTTAAGAATACTATATAGTGTGAAGGTTGATTGAAGGGTTTGAAGCAATCAAGTGCGACGCGTCAACCGAGTCGCGAAAGTCGACCAAAACAGTTTCTCCACCACCGTCATCCTTCAACAACATCAAAACCGCACCAGAATCCGTCCCTCATCGTCGGAAAGCCATCCTCTCCTCATTCCCTAAGCCACGGAATGCCTTTTATGCACATCGATTGACGCTTCTCAATTGCTCAATTGCAACCGGCGCATTTACCGAAACGCAATGGCGGAACGAAACAACGATGCTACATTTGGCTACTTTCCGCGGCTGCCCCCCGAAATTCGAAATATGATATGGGAGGCTGCGGTTCCAGGGCCGAGAATTGTTACGATACGGCAGAAAGCGTTGGATATAACTCTACACGACTGGATCGAGCAGCTGGAGGAAGAAGACGGCAGCGAAAATGTTCGCTGCGGCTCTCTATATGAGGTGCTCGAGAATAAGATGGTGGGAATTACATCTAATTGCGCTCCTCCGCAGATGCTGTCTGCCTGCCGGGAGGCTCATAATGTTGCCTCAAAGTATTACAAGCAAGCTTTCGAAATGGAAGCAGCCTAGGCTGAGACATACTTCGATTTCCATCACGACATATTATACCTGCGGTACGACACCTTTGATCTCAACCAGCCCAACAATGATGGCGTCCTGCATACTCGTAAGATCAGTCGTCTTCCGAGTTCCTTGTGCCAGCTCACCGATTTCGAGAATTTGAGCCGGGTTGAAAACCTGGCGCTATTGGTGGATCCGTTTGCAGTTGGTGGACATAGGCATAAGGGCCGCTGGGCCTCGAACTATCTGAAGCGATGGATACCCAAAATACTCAAGACATTTCGTGGTGTACAGGCCCTCACTCTTGTTGTTCAGCATTACAGCTCTGAAGCCAACGATGACCAACCAAGCTTCTGTTTCATGGAACCAATTGATATTGACAACGCTCATGATGACCTCAATGATTATCAGGGTTACAATGGGGAGTGGAGATACGGGCCAGAATTACGGTACCTCAGCTACGCCGAGGTCGACGAGAAAGCAATCGAGGCTGAACGTGTTCGCAAGAATATGTATTGGAAACGTCCAACCATCCAGTACCAGATTTGCCTCACCGAGAAAGCCAAGAGGGAATACGAAAATGCCTGACGGGAAGCCAGATCATGCTTTTATGAGCGACAGGATATTAGAATGTTTGAGGACATTTTCATGGCGCAGTAATACCTGGAGCAGAGAAGAACTAGGAGAAAGGAGAAAGCGGGAGATGTAATGTTTGCCAAACGCTCAACAGTTAGCAAGACTTCAAATTCCCTATCGCAGAACAAGATTACCATTCCAAAGTCGAAACTCGAAACTCGACAATCCCAGAACGTGCCAATCCAATTCAGTGCGGACGACTTTCCAGATGAGGATATTCAGGCTGCACTGGAGCTCAATCACGACGATTTTTCAGACGACGAACATATTCTTGCATCAATCATACGCGCCGTGGTACTGTATGATCTTCTAACTGGTAGATTTCTAGCAAGGCTTTCAGACTTCACAGCCTACTGATCACCAATTTGTTCAAATTCCCGGGGTTTGCCCTCAAACCGATGTTAGACCGGACAGTATTCTACCAGGGAAGGAGCGATCTGGCATGACCAGACCGAAATTTGTTCCATGTGATCAGCCATCAATAATGGAAGCTGCGGATTTCTGCTGTGTCGCAGTCGCTATCAACATCGCTGTCGCTATCGGTCCCTACCTACCTAGGTAAGATGTGCCGCTGGCACCTTTCAACAGCCTCCCTTGAAACCTCAGAATATCGGAACAGCGGAACCGATTACTTGCAGCAGCCCGTATCTTCTACCAATGCAAATGCAGCAACCTCCACATTCTCCAGAGCACAGCCTCAACTTTCCTCCATTTTGAGTCAAGCTTTGGTTCTCCTCTGCATGAGGGGTTACTCCAGATATTCGTGAGAGCCACCTGATCGCCAAGCCGACGGGGCGATGAACCTGGCCCGAGCAAAGGCAGCAAAGTTTTCAGAAAGCTTATTGGCAGCTTAAGCATCTTTCAAGCTTTTTCGTTATCTGACAGGGAACCTGCTGGCTTAGCTGCATCCCCACAGCCTTCTATTGTGCTTCCATGCGTCTTCTAGCGTTGAATCCTACGGCAAGTGCAAGGGTCCTCTGCTCAGCCCCAGCCGATGTCATGCTGTGCCTCCCCAGCTCCTCTCGTCTGAATCGAAAGTATATTTGACCAGCTTTCCTTCTTGCCACGATAAGCTCTTTTCTCTCCAGCTTTCGGTTCGATTCACACAAATTTGTTAGTCACAGTGAATTGACTCTCTGGATTTATGATATTTCCTATTTAACGACCTCAATTTCCCTACCTCGAATGACCGACACCAAACAACTTCAACATGCCTCTTCTCGAAAAGCTGTCGCTGAAGAGCGACAAACGTGAGTCCGATAAGGAAAACGGACCCCCAGCTTCTACCAACGGAGCTCCTCCTACAAATAAATCAGCCACCAAAGAGCAACCGCCTTCTTACGCCGCCAACGACCCCGCTGATCCCTCACCTGAAGAGCTGAATCGCGCATTCAACAACCTCAAGCTTTCCGAAACGCCTCTCGAATTTCCTGAACCCGAACAATGCCTTGCACATCTCAAGCTCCTGTACGCATTCCACGCCTTGAAGGAAGATGTTGGATACACAGACGGGATTTTCAATCTGTGGAACAGCGCATGCGAGAAGATGTCGCAACGAGACGAGGCATTGAAGAAGATGAGGGAGAAGCGATGGGCGCTCTACATTGCGCGAGCGGTGGAGCGATTTGAGACGTGGTGGATCACGGTACTGTGCTCAATGGAACCCTCGAAGAGATTGGAATGCAAGGAGATGGTGGCGAACAACTTGCGATTTACGCAGTTTACCACGAAAGGTGCTGTACAGCGATGGACTACTGCAATGTTGCCTCCCATTGGTAAGATCACTGCTATGGTTTACTTTGTGTTTTACTGACGCAATTATGGCAGACGTTCTCATGGTTTGGCATGCTTTCATGCTGAATCCTCGTAACTATCTCGAAGACTGTCTGCGCTTTGGATTGAAAGATCTTTGGTCAACAGGCATGCCCTGGAGTGCTGTCAACGCTGCTATTGATTCCAGCTTCAATTACAACGTCCCTGAAGACGGAAAGGCTAATTTTATCGGGAAGACTGGCCTTAATTGGAACAATGCCGATGATTCTCTCAGCAAACCGCTAGACTGTCCTCAATGCTCCAAGAAACTGGAGATCACATGGACTAGTTGTGGTACGATTGACTATGGTTCCCTGGATGAGTGAGTTCTGACACAACACATTCTAAGCTCTCGACTAACTTTAACAGATCGAAATTCATGGACGGCGAAGGGTATGGCGACAGGTCTTTCTACTATAATTGCGAGAAATGTGGTAGACGCATCGATCACGAGCTTCTTCGTGTAGCGAAGTTCAAGAAAGAGACCGAAAACCTAATCCTAAAAGACTGGCCTTTAGGAGGAACAATCATCTCGCCTATCACTGGAGCACCTGATGCTCCCACCCACCATGAACTCAAACAGGCGGCTACTCCGTTTCCTAATAGACTTATTTCTATGGAACTTCGGAGTCCAATCCTGGAAATTCTCAAAGCAGATCACCCCACTATGGACAACGTTAAGCTGCTCATTGAGAAAGCAATCAGGGACAAAAATGTTGTCAAGAGAGTGAACTCGAAGAGCGTGTTGAACAATCTTGTTTTGTCGCGTCAAGAACGTCTATCGGTTCGAAAAATGATGTCTCGATACTGGGAAAACCCTTCCATCTTTGCCCTTGAACTTGGGGGTGCGGTCATCCGCCAGGGCGTCTTCGTCGATAAAATGCGCGGACTTGACTGGCTCCACAGCCCTGCTGCTAACAACACTATGCATCGGCTCCTCTTGAAATACAGGCGATTCATCCAAATCATGAGCCAGTATCCTCTTCATGTCTGCGTCCCAACCCTTGACGTCGACTTAGGATGGCACACTCACCAACTATCCCCTCGGTCCTATTACGACTACACATTCCTCCGTTGCAAGAAGTTCATCGACCATGACGACAAGATCGCCGAAGACCGACTCGAAACAGCCTTCGAGTGGACCAGCAAGACATATGAAAAATTGTTTTCGCAAGTCTACTCTGAGTGTACGTGCTGGTACTGCGAGGCCATCCGCTCCAAGCATATCTCATCTTCCGCCAAGCTGTTTGGTACCTCAAAACATGAGAAAGCACTCAACACCTTCTACGACTCTGGCGCAGCCAAACTCTGCCCACCGTCCAACTCAGCGCATATCTCAGCCCACTCAGCTGTCAAAGTCGACGACGGCGATGACACTGCCAGGGTAAAGGTGTATGAAGCTGTCCGTACCGCGAGAAAGAAGGAACTCGACGATGCATACGAGAGAGCTCGTCGCCGTGCGAAGGCAAAGGGACGCGATATCCCACCTAAAGATGATTATTACTATGGTGCCTGGGGATATCCATACCTCATGTATGGCCCTTACATGGCGATGGGTTATGGGGGTGGCGTCTACTATGCTGGTGACCCTTGCGCAATGCCAGGAGGTGTTGGAATGGCTGGAGCATGCGCCGCGGGAACCTGCGGCGTGGGAGTTGCAGCGGGTGCTTGCGGCGGTCCGGGGGGTTGCGGGGGAGCAGCTGGTTGCGGAGGGGGTGCTGGGGGAGCAGCTTGCGGAGGGGGAGGAGGTGGAGCAGCTTGTGGAGGAGGCGGAGGCGGAGGCGGAGGATGCGGAGGGGGTGGTGGCTGTTAAATGACTTTTTAATGGACGGGTTCGGATGGGATATGATACCAAGGGTTTCTTTACTTGCTTTTTCGTAGTTTGGTACAGAATACGATTTTATGACAATATTCTTTTCCTGTGTCTCACTGTGCTCTGGAAGTCCAGAATAATGTCACTTTTCAAGTTACGCTTTCCGGGGTCTAGCTGCTGCTCTGTCTTTGCCATTTTTGCCTTGGGGGTGAGCTTGGCGATGTGAGGTGCATCGCAGCTCCAAACAGAATTTTTATCGTCGATTTAGATATATCAAAGAAGCAACACGTGCTACGTTCTTGAAATACTGTGAATTCGTTGTCTGATTTTCGAAAAAAACAAGAATTCATTGAAGCTGAACCGTCACAAAAGGAGCGTTTGAAAATGACCATATACAAAAACCCAAAATGTGTCTAGCAACATTTTCCTACCCAAGCTCACCACCATGCGCCCACCTTTCCCGGGTGTGATCTTCTATTCTCTTAACCGCTAATGGTTTGCTTAGTGTACCCAGCAGCGTTGTTGTACCCCTCAGTCGCGACGACCTGGTATTTGAACTGTCCCAAGTGCCTACATCGAAGTCAGCATTGCTTCTTTCAGCGCAAAAAAATGAAACCCAGGTCTCGGATTCTCAGAACAATCAGAAAACTTACATGTTGTGCTTAGCCCAAGCGTTGAAGTGGTTGCCAGTCGTCACGGTCCCACTGGTTCGCTTGCTCTGGCGCACAGAAATGTATTGGTGGAAAGTAGCCGTGCCAGTGATAGACGGCGCATTGGTGCGGGTAGTGAGGTACATGTTGTAGTTTGCGCCATCGCTGCTTGTGTGTAGTCTTCAATGATGTAGTATTCTACAAGGGGATTGGTGGTCCAGCCGTAGACTTGGAAAGTGATGGTTCCGGAATTTGCTTGGTTGGTGCCGCTGAACTTGATGTTTCTATTTCGCCATATATCGTTAGTACCTAGGGAATAGGAAGATTGATTGGGTCTTTTTTGGAAAGAGGGAATACCGATAAGCTCCGGTGCGCCATCCTCGTCCGACGACGAAATCTTGAGCTCTGGAGAAAGAAACTTGGTAGCCGTTGTTGGAGGCGGAGAATTGAACGTTGCCGCCGGTCTTGTAGTCTTGGGTGTGGTCCTGACGACGCTCAAGACCCATGCTAGAGGCGTTGTTTAGAACGTAGTCGAACTCACCGTACTCCAGTGTAGGTGCCGCGAAGGCGCCAACGACTGCGGACAATGCGAGGAGAAAGCGGAATACGTGAACCATTTTGATGAACTATAGAGAGTTTGAATCAAAAGAGAAGACTCCTTGATGCTGATTATTCGTAGGCGAGGTCTACCACTTATATATTCATTGTAAGGCTAGACCCATTCTATGGGTCCTGCCTCTAGCTGAAAAACTGACAGCCGTTACTTCGTGCCGAGAATAACCTAAGGTAACGTAGCAAAACAGACTTTCTTCTTATGCCGGATAATAGCTGTTTCTTCACCACTGAAGGAGGCCCTCGAGGGACCGGCAGGCTCGCCGATATGGCTGTTTCCCCACAATTCCATGGCATGAGAAGGGTTACTGGGCTAGTATAAATAGGCTTAAAAGGTTATCTTTGTTAAGGACAAGCTTTGATGTCAGACCCACAGGGTGGAGAGGTCACTTGGCTTGCAGATCCTCGTGAATTCTAGAAGTCTTTCACCTTCCTTCGCTTTCGTTTCCTTCTTAGGTTTAGATAATGCACTCGGACTAGCCTTACCTTTGCGAAGTAGAAAGCTAGAAGGACCCTGGATGTCGCTATTTTGGTACATCAAATCAAGTTGCAGCCTTGAGCGATTAGTTCAGGAATCAAAAGGTTTTGGTACTCCGTACCGTACGGAGTACAGCGTCCGACGAGACTTCCGCGTCTGCTTTCACTACAAACGGTAAAGACTTTGCGTCCTGTGTCCACCTGTGGTAAGGGCTTTTGTCTCGTTTATATGTCAAAAGTCTAATAGATTAATCGATGAAGATCTTGCTGCACCGGTCTAAGAGAGGAGTCGATCCATGCTAAGCCTCAAAATTTTCAAGTTGACATTGACATTATCGTCAGCACTATTGATTCAGCTGCGAGCAGGCGTACCCAGTCTTGAAAACAAAAAACGATTTGTGTGTTTGAGACTAGCTCTGGCTTCTTAACTTCGTGGAAGGTTCAAATATTGATTTCCATTTCAGGGATCCGATATCTGGCCCATCTGAGCGTCACGATAGTGGCTGTCGTGCCGAAAAGAGCCCCGCCAAGCGCGGTCGACCTAGTACTCGGTACCTGGTCCCAAGTACACCCCAAAAGCATTTTGGCTAAATTGTGGTGCCTTAGCTGGACGCGGAGTACTAGGGGTGTTGTCTCGATACCGGAACACTACTAGAATTGTTGATTGTAAGCTTTTTGCGCTCCGAGAGTTCAGACCTGGGTAGATCGTACTCCCATCACGAACAGAGATGGCAATTACCCGCTTGTTTACAAGTAGTAGTTAGCTAGACTACAAAGATCCCCGCAAAAAATGTTGCATATTCAGTGGACGTGTCCACTTTAGTGAGTAAAGAGCCTATAAGAGCCTGTAAGATCACTCCACCGGATTTTCAATATATTAGCAGTAAATCTACAAACTCCATTTCCCTATTTAGTCCCTATTGTTACGTTAATAGCGCTATCGCTTCAGGGGGCTTACGGTGCAACGGCCCCATAAATATAATAGGTCTACCAGGGAGTTGACCATTCAGGGACCTATAGGCTGGCTGCTACAGGCTCTCATTTCATTAAAATTATATTCTTTCACTAAGCCGGCGGAACTTTATGCGGGGACCTTCGTACCGAATCAGTATGGCTATGGCATCGACATAGCTTCTAAGAGGCTCGGCTTCTCACATCTTAAATACTGACCTCTGACCCTCTGCAGAATAACGTTTAGGTAACATACGCGAATTTGGAGGCGATAATATTTTCATAAGAAGGCTACCGACACCCTGTGCATACTGCTGTCTGCCCCGCTATTCGCCTAGCCCACATTGTTAAGCTACATATACATACATAGAATACTACGCACGAAAGATAACTCAATGCCCCTATATATTCCACGAGAAGCCGGGAGATATATTCGGCTATCAAGAATCACGACTCGGAAATACTATGCGCCGTAAAGGCACGCTTTAGGATTTCCCGGATAACCGGTTGCTTGTGTTCATTATATTCGTTCCCCGTGACACCTGCCTGCCGAGCTGCTAAGGCTGCTTGCCTCTTCGCGTCCGCGTATACCAGTCTATCATCCTCGTGATCCAGCAGCCACTCTTTGAATATGCGATGACGGACAATCTCAGAGCTGTCGGGGCCCCACACATGGATGTTGGCGTACGGCTCGTCGAGGCCAAAGAAGCGATGGTCCTACAGCGTCTCTCGTCAGTGTTGACGAACTTTAAAAAGAACCTCTGCCGCAAATGAAAAACAAATTACCTTCATACGAGAGAGGAATTGAAAACCGGCATCCTCCAGATCCCGAACGTAGTCTCCTTCGGCGGTCGGGTCGGCGACAACTAGATTTATATCTATAATGTCCTTGGCCGGTAGATCGGGTACACTAGTCGAGCCTATATGTTCAATAGCCAGAGCGCGACCTCCCAGCGCCGTCTGGATTCTCTGGGCTATCGAGATAAATAAAGAGGGCCATTTCGGATTCGGCTCAACTATCTCAACCACTCGACGGGGCCTGTATGAAACCCTTTGTATATCATTCAGACCAAAATCCTCAAATTTCGCTATTTCGGCATTTGTAGGCATGGCGACCAATGTTTGTCGGTAATAGCAGATGAAGCACACCCGTTTTCTCAGAAGCGCAGATTGGAATAAGAATATTGATAGAGGTTTCTCCGCGATGGATAAGAAGTATGGATCCTTATGATATTCTTTAAAGACCGCTTAGACGTTAATAGAGGTGAGTCACAAAAATGATATATATACATATATAGGATTTGGTCGCTGCGAATGTGTGAGGGAGCCATATTGAGCAGACGGGCATTGGAGCTTAAGCGCCGTAGCATTCCAGTGAGTCATACCGAAAAGGCTCTTACGCCGCGCCTCCGTGACCGCCACTCCAGACCCACAACTCCCAAAAAATTTCCAGACACAGTTGTCGATCAATCGGACGGCCCCTCTTGAATTTCTTGATTCTCTTCTCATACGCCTTTTCACCAGTCCCACAACTGCCAAGAGCGGTGGTTTTTAAAAACAGACTTACAATACAGTCAAACTTCCGTTAAGTCGATATACTAACTATAACGCTGCTAGTATATAGGCCCAAATACCAGGCGGTGAGGGGGTTCTGCTCACGTAAAATAATATAGGGGCCAAAAATGGTTCCCAGATACTAGCTCCCAGATACCAATTTCCGGGATAGGAGCTCATTTCCCCCCTATTATGGCCTCTTTCGAGCATACGCCACTGTTGGCTCTGGCTCAGTCTCCGAATCATCTGCCTCTATCGTAACACTCTTACGCTTTCAACTACGTTTCCCTATGCCCTTGATGACCTCCTTCGCAGCACGCGCTGCTCGTGCCGCCTTGATCTCCGCAAAGCTCATTTACCTTTTGAGTTTTCATAAGCTGCCACTCAGTCGTTTTGATTCTATCCCGTCTCCTATATATGGTACGGAGATCATGCCTCATGAGCGACCTCGCTAGTAAGATGCCAAATTATGTCAGCAAAATGTGCAAAGAGATGTCACCGCTAGGAGAATTTCTCTGGCGTATCGCGGTATGCAACAAATTCAAGAGATTTCACAAAAGCTATCACTATAGCAGCAGAGCAGCTCTGTAGCAGTATCTACACGAGACTGATGAGGCTCTGCCTAGCTTCATTTATTAGGCAAGCCCTATTATGCGGTAGTTGCTTTGCAATGCATACAGGTAGGTACTTCACAGAGCAGGTCAAAATCCTCTCATGGCTGTTACCGGGAGCCTACGACAGCGGGTATCCAGTTAACGATGAGATTTGAATACATTATTAATATAATGTTTTTTTCTATCGAGATTACCGTAATCTCGACGCAGTTAACTAGAGTCCTTACTCGCTCGATTGGAGGTGTGACGGTTTGGAACCATTTTGCAACCATCAAGTGGTTACTGGGCTTACCCCTTAACTTGGTCGGACGCGTCTAAGTCGCGCCACACATACTTAGCGCGTCCATACCTACTTACTTGTATTTAAGGAGCCTCTGCTCCCTTCTCTCTTCTCTCTTTAGTTGTTAATTCTCTAGGACAATCCGCAGTTTTTAAGAATAACTTGCCGACTATCATGTGAAGCCTCCCCTTCGCGTGACGCTACTGCTGGTTCCATACTCGGGTCGTCACAGGAGGAGGTATCAGCCCATATGGCGACGTCGTATGACAGGGCACACCGTGGCCGCCACAAACGTGGCCATAGCATTTTCGTGTTATTATAGAACCTGAGTTCATATTTAATCGTTCTGTGTTTAAACAGTGAAAAAAGTTCACTGGTGGTGCCACAAGTCGAGGGGTCCTATTATAAGGTAAAAAGAGGCTCTCCGTAAATTCAAGGGGCGGCGACGACATGATAATAATTTTCGGAACTAGTGGGTTAGAATGTTCGGGGGAGGTATAATAAATACAACTGAAATGAAAATAAATAGAAATTTTAACGCGTTCACCGATTTTGAATCGCTTGAATTTGAAGTATTTACTCGTTACGGGGTGCGCTTCGGCACGCAGGGACAGACAATTGGGAGTTGGGTTTTATTTATCTACGACAACTAGGTGATGTTCTATAAATAATATAGAGCCTTAGCCCACGATGAATTGGGCTATAGTAGAGTTTATACGGTGCCAGAAGAGTAGATCAAGGAGGTCGGTATAGATCGGGTGGATCAGGTGGATCGTGTTGTCTGGGTGGTTCGAATTAGGTCAGTTATTGAGAGACCATCGTCGCATAGAATAGCGACGGCACCTGATGTACTCGGCGACTTAAACACCAGAACACTGCGTTTAGGTGTAAACGCAAGTACATCCAAAATTTATTAAAGTTCGTAATTTGACAATTATTCATGCAAATCATTTGCATTTGGTGACAATTTCAAATTTATGTGAATGGCGGAATAACGTCCTACAAATTATCTCTCGTGGCGAAGTTCACCGTTGCTCCTTCGGATACTAGTGCTTCAACCCCAGCGATGTTGGTTTCCGGCATACTTGTTTTGCCTAAATTAATTCGGATCGGAGAAAGACTAGTCTTGGGAGTTGTGCATCTCTCTCTCTCTCTCTCTCTCTGCCGTTGATGCCAGCACCTTCCGTCAAACGTTAGGAAGTATTCTGGTCTTTGTAATCTATCATTTTCCCAAAATCTGACTGCTTTGACTTTGACCCTATTCATTCGATCATTTTCCACAGCAGTTCATCATCGGCTGTCTACTTTTGATTTTGTCCGTAAACAAAGCTTACAATAGGGTTTCCCGGCTACAAACCATGTATCCTACTTGGATTTGAACCCGATGTCCTTAGCAAATTTGAAAGAAGTCAGCTGTCGAAGACTTGACTTCCGGGTACCTTGGTGTATTATACAATCATTCACATCGATACGAGCCAAAGTGTCCCAATGTTACGTGCTCGCATTCTCTAAACTGAAGGTCCACCCAAAGTCGGCAAGAGAACCCGTCTACGTCCCGGAATCTACCTGAATTTATGTGCGGATTCGGAACGATTTTCGGCTTCTTATAGGTGGGATGACCGACGCTACTTACGAGGTTAGAAGACACCCCAAGGAAAGTATCTGAGTGGTACAAATTTGAATTTATGAGCGAGTTGGAATCAAGTGCCAATGCAGGCAGGCAAGTGTTGTTACATTAGATTTCCATTATCAATTACGTTCGATTCGCCTTCTAAACTGTACCATGTCGGGTTGCTGATCGTTCTACTAGGTTGTTGCTGCATCAGGTCACTCTTCTAAGTCCAGCATAACGTGGGCAGGTATCCCACTCTTGCGGCTCGCGTGGTACCCAATTTGGCTTACGATTTGCTAGGCTTGCCGCTAGTTTGGGGTGGATTGTGTTACCATAAGCTGTGGTGCAAAATTTCAAGGCATGAAGCTGAGATGAGCCTCGTAACCTCGAAGCTAGACTTGTTCTCGCCGCACTCGTCTTCCCAGAAAGTACATACGGTCAGCAATCCATTTCAGATTGCAGATGACCCCCTCCAACATGACGTTGGATTCAAGTTGTGGATCATAAACCAAGTAGATAACCGGAGGCTCACCCTCTGCTACGGCTATATCGTAAATCGCTGCCAAATAAGTTCTAACGTCTCATCACGAGGCGCAGTATTCAGTCAATCATTGGAGAAGGAAGCTTCAGTTCAATAGATTGGATGACCTTGATTGCCAATGACCGCAAATGCTGTTGAAAATGATATTTGTTGTGTCACGATCTCAAGTATAAAGAAGCTGGCTTGCCTTCAACAAAACTTTCACCTTTCACAAACACCCAGAACTCTCAATCTACCATCCAAATAAATTCCAGTTGATTTCTTCAAACTCTGTGAGAATGCAGTTCAGCACCATTGTTTCAGCACTCGCACTAGCTGCTTTCAGCGTCAACGCTGCTCCAGTCCTCGACTCCCGCAATCCAGCGGACGACCTTCTTGATATCTATTCGCCGTCAACCGGCTGCACGCCTTTCGGCAGTCCTTCCGTCACCAACGCTACCTTTGCAATTGGATGTACCAATGTTGGTGGTGGGCCACAGAGCTATATCGTGAAACACCTAGGGCCTAGATGCACCAGTGCGTATCCCATTTAATATTTCCTTTTATTCGGATTCGAATGAGATGTACTGTTGTTGCTGACATGTTTCAGTCACTTTCTGGGGTAGTCCGAACTGCGAAAAGCTTAATGACCATGAGAATAGTATTGTCGTTGTCAAGGCTGATCCTACTCCCAATGGCTGCAAATCCAACGGCGGGGCCCTCGGAACACAATCTATCAATGTGCTTTGTTAAGGAATGAAACTAGGATTGCGCTTACAACAGGAGGGGATTGGTAAGGCGCGATGATAAAGGCGATGGGAAGAATAAATTGTCTTTCTGAGGGGAGAGCTATTCAACATAGCCCCTTCTGTTTTGATGGCCTTCGAAAATTGGACGTACTTCAATTAAATGGTTTAAATCAGACGTTGATCTCGAAAGCTTATGGTACCTAATACTTACATTTGCATCCATACTGTGAGAATTTTAATAGCAACCTCGGCCAATGTAGCTGCTGAAAAGACATTTAAAACTTGCAGGAGTTGCAGCAGTGTTAGAGGTTTAGTGGCCGGCTCGCTAGAGCCCCTGAACCCAGGGCTCGTGGCACAAAATTTAGCGAGCCATACAGTGAATTTTCAGGGGGCCTACACCGAGAATGTCTTAGGCAAGAGAGGTAAATGCAAAAATGATTTAGTGGTCTAACAGATACTAGCCCGACTTTCGATTCAGAAACCATGGTCTCTCCCAAATAATATTACGGCCAATGGAAGAAATTCCACTAATGTAGTTGTGGTTGCGCCCGCGATTTGAAGATCATTGAACGGCACTGCTGGTGATATGAGATAGTTCGATTCCCTGCAGATCTCCATGTCAGCTCGTACCTTCTTCTCTACGGATTCTTGCTAACGCACCCCGAGGTGTGCGATTATATCCAAAACTGCGAAACCATAAGGTGCTCCTTCACCCGGAGGCGGCAGAACATTCTTATATTTTTCTAGCAGTGCGGCGGTCTTTTGAAATGGTGCTGTTGTCTGAGATGAGGATTTTCAGATACATTGTTATCACAAGGAAAGACACAAGAGCATACCGAGCTGGTATATATTTGCGCAACGGTTTCTTGCTGGGCTACTGTCAAAGGGATCGACAAACCGGGTGCGTTTGTGATGACTTTGGCAGCATTTATCATCGACACATTTACTGTTTCCAGGTCTTGGAGAATTTAGGATTTTGTAAGTTGCAGTCTCGTATGCCTACAGTGGGGTGGATCGCGATACTATAGCTGTAGCAGTCCGATTGGTTTCGATGGCGACATTGAGGACATTAATAGCATCTGACACTGGTGCCAGAGTTTGATGGAACTGCGCTACTGATAGGGGCTGGCATTCACCAGGTCCAGTGTAGATACTGAGGCAATGGCGAAAAGGCCGGAAGCAATGGTGTATGAAGCACGCATATTGGCAGATTTTCAATTTGGCTGCTGGGTTGCTCGTTATATTTGTCGGGAGTCAAGAAAAGGTGGATGCGACGTGCACGGAAGGGAAGCGGGACACAATGCTGAACTTATATGCAAGACCCAGGCCCTGCGGTATCTCACAGAACGCCATCCGCCTACGTGATTGGCTAAACTTACTATAATTATATTCAGCTGCTCGGTCCCCGAAAATCCGAGGACTGTAGTACAACACGTTGGACGGAAAATCTCCACCTCTTCTCGGCTAGTGATACTCGCTCTCTATTTAAAAAACGAGGTTAGCAAAAGCACTAGCGAAACTAGATAGACTGCCGAAGCTTCTAGGCCAGCAGGCTACAAGGCACGAACCAAAAACGGCTCATAAACCCCGCCAGACTCCGGCAAAAGATTCCTTACGGTATAGGGCACTTGCATGTCGGTCAAATTAGCGGCGGCGGTGTGCGTTTGTATGAACGTCTGTAGGTCGATGTTATGAGAAACTTCAGAGGCGGGAAAGTGCAAAAAACGAGCAGAGTAGATCCGAATAGATGTGCAAGTCGTGTATGAAGAAAGCAGGCCGTGGGATGACGTCTAATCAACAATTACGAAAGTGTTTGGGATATGCGTCATATTGTTCCATTCTCCAAGAGCTATTCTAGTCAGCCAGCCAAAGTTTTATGTTCTTCCATTTTATTTCCAGGCGGCTCGGACTTATATTCATCATGCCTTCACAACAGCAACCTGACTCCTCACCGGAACATTCTCCTTCCTCCCCGGCTGCGGGAATCCCTCAACCTTGACTCCCTTTCTGAACAGCAAGACATGCGAGCTCCCCCCAAAATGAAACATGCCAGTCTGCTCTCCCTTTTTCACATGCTGACCTTCTTTGACAGTGATATCGCACGTACTGACTTCGTCCATACCGACCCCTATGAATGCCATTAGGCCGATAGCCGGATTATCGGCCTATGAATATGAGGTCAGTACGATCAGATTGGAAAATATGGGTCCTTCTACATACCTCAATGAAGATGACAGCGCGAGTAGCAAGTGAAGTTAGGTATCCTTGTCCAACACTTATGCCACCGGCGTTAATTTCAGCGTTATTGGGATCACCGAGGCCTTCGAATAGCGGCTCCGAGAAATAAGTCCCATCTTGCACAAAAGCTCTTTTGATGGTGCCGTTGACTGGGGCGTGCCATCTATACTGAAAGTCAGCATGTGCCAAGGTATATTCAAACGGTTAATGATCGCGCCTAGCTCTTGAAACCTGCGAGGAATGATTGAAGAGTTCGGCTCCTAAATATGAAAGGCAAGCGAGATGTACCGGTGATAGGACAGCGCAGACAGAAAAGCCTGATAAACAGTACCGCCGGCAAAGTTATCAGCCAGGGGGTCGTTAGCCAGCATATCAATAATCGAGTATGGCTGGCTCTTAATCCAAAAGTGATCACGCAGCTTAACATGCTGCTGAACGTTAAAAACCTTGCTCTCGCACGCACAAGCAATCACATTATCATCATCCGGCGCAGCAACAGGACGAACCTCATCCCTAAACTTGCGCGTAAAAAAGTCATCCCAAGAAGCATATCCATAATGCTTCTTGCTCGGATCACAAACAAAGAAGTCCTCGAACTTGTGGCTAGTTTTGTAAGGGGCGTTAGCTACTTCCATGATATCTTTAATACCCGTTGGACCGAACCACCCTTGCTTGCCGGTTCCGAGGACCTCAGCGGATTTCGGCGTCGTGAGAAGGTGGCCCCAGTGGTTTAGAATTTTTTTGAGATGGGCGTTTACTTCAGGGTCGAGGAATGCTGCGTAGCCGGATGGAGTTCCCATGGGATAGTCGAAAATGGCACACATTGGGACACCGACCATGCCCACGTTTGCGGCTGCGTCGGTCCAGTGAGGCGCTTCGGTGAAAGTGTCTATGATCCAATTAGTGTCTGTGCATATGGAGAGAGAACAATACGAAAACTATTGGGATCGTACGATTGAGTACTTGAAGCATTTGGTGGTAGTCACGGATCTGCTTGCGTCCGGTGGGATCTTTGTTGTAAGGATGTTTCATGGGAACCTCGTTGAACATGGACATGAATAACATTCGAATTCTTGGCGTCGTCTCGATAAAGTGCTTGAAGTCTTGGAGGACTGGAGCAAGTTCTTTGGGATTGTTTTTGACATGCTCAATTTTGTTGCCGAGCCACTCTTGATGGATACGATTGTCGGCTGGAAGCCAAGCCCCAGGCCTATTATTTGACATGTTAACTCTTCCATTGCAAGTTGGAGGGGAGTAATATGATTTACCTCTCAACTCTATGCTCGTGTGGAATGGAATGGTTGTCTCCGTGCTGTTGGACGGATGACATCTTAGAAATATGAACAAACTATCAAATCTATCTACTAGAAATGATGCAGTTCTATAGTTGCTTATGAGATTGATATATCGAGTAATACAATAAAGCTGCAATATGTAAAGGAAGAAGCTTTTGCCAAGAGTCCTTGATGTTTATAGGAAAAGCCGGAGGCTAACGCGTACGACCTCCACTCTTACGTCACTACCCAGTTCGTCCAGATGCTCAGAGGCCAACTCGGGCCGCCACTAACCTGAACACGGCAAACGCGAGAAACTTCGGAGATGGGGCAGGCTCGAAAAAAGAAGCGACAAGACTGGAGTACCAACACATCTGATTTCTATTCCCTACGCCTGCTGTTGCTCTAGCAATTTAAATTGAGAAAATTTCATTGAAGCAACTTGACGCACAATAATCGGGAGTCCTGAATTTGGAGGCAATCTAGTCCATATCGCCCAGATGGCAGAGACACTGAAAATAGTTAGGGCCTGGGTACCAATCTGCTGAAAACCCTCAGGAGATGCTAGAAAGGAACATCGTTTCAGCAGTTTCTGCAAATCCTGATGTTGTTCATCTCGAGAAATATCAACAGCTGGCTGCTTGCTTTCCCCAATAGCATATATCTCGACTGCTTTCCTCGTGCTTGCAGTTGCGATTCTAACCGTGTAAGTGCATAATCAGCTCGAATGCCGGCGACCAGCCAATAAGTGTTCCGTTCCCATCATTAGTACTGGGAATACCTGTTGCAGAGAACCTTGCCTAGCCCCCACTCATCTGGCTGCCCATACTCTTGTCCTCCGCCGTCGAGGTATTATTAAACGCAGCAATTTCATCGAAGACATACGGAATGTCCGATAAGTGAGAAATTCCATAATATTCCTTGCCCGACTTTTTCAAATCGCTCCGAAGGAGGATTGTTCGAGTTGATATAGGAAGACTAGGGCTAGCTTTCCCATTTGTCGTACGAATGAGATGGACGGGCATACGTAGCCCATGTCTCGCTAGATTCTCTCGTTTCTGCTGTACTCACCCCCTGCATTCGAAGCTGCGGTACGGCTGTGCATTATCGCTCCTTTGAAAGGTGAACGCCCTTTACCACCGTAAGTGGTGATGTGCAAACCGACGCTTATTGCTGTCTTCAGTTAGTAGTCATTAAGTTACTCGAAGTAATGAGCCTTTTCAATCACCTCTATCAGATACTCCAAAAGTTGTCACATTGTCTTCACCCCCTCCAAATTGTCGAACATTTGTCTGCACCCACTCCAACGCCACTCGCTGATCCAAAAGCGCCATGTTTGTGCTCTCTCTCTTTCGCTAGAGCATCTGATGCAGGAAGCCCGAAGATTTTTCTTGTCACAACTGTTCTCGTATAGAGAGGCTTTCGTGTAGGAAGTTCAGGGCCGACTAAACCTGTCGTCCTCCCGGGACTCAAGGCGAGGAATCGTTTAGCAGTCAAGCCGATTGACGAGATTTCTTCAGTTATGTATCGGTGATTTGAGAAAGTAGAATTTTGATGGTAAGTGATTCAATTTTCATCTCTTCTTTTGATCATCGGGGCTGGCTCAAAACCAAGCACGCTGCTGCGTGCACGTCTATGTACGAGTCATTCAAATCCCGCCACGGGCGGACTTTCCGGCTGAAGACGAGCATCAAGCGATACCCCTTTCGCCATTGCCACGCTGAGCGGCGAACTCTCCCAGTGCCCTGGCGATATCGTATGCGGCTGCACCAGAATATCTGACTCCCTCGGGCTGCGTATACTCACAGAACCACGTCTGGCATCTGCCGAAGTCCCCGGCGTCGGTTGATTCTCATCGACCCAAGCAACGTCAGAAGGCTGCATGAGCTGATCTAGACGTTTAACGACTTGCTCCAAACCGAGAAAGTAGGCTATATCGCGCTGCATGGTTCCTTCCCTGAGCTCATGCTTAGGGTTGCGGGCGTATGCAGATGCGTTTTTGAACCAACGGCCGAAGCCGGGAGCGTTCGAGTTACACAGCTGCGCGCATTGGGAGAGCTGACTATCTGTCAGTCGCGGTGCGAGTTCCGAATAATGATGCGTCCAGAACTGGCCCGCGTACTCTACGAATCGAGTCGTAGAAGGATCATAACTGGTCTCGTCATCTAAGGACTGCGAAGATTTAACGTTGAGGAATGCGAGGTATTTCAAGCAGATATCGAGCAATTGGCTATGGGCGTCTCTTAGAACGATTGAATGCTGCCATTTTCCAAATTTAGGAGCCTGTTCTTGCCTATCTTTCAGCAGGAACTCACGGGCCGTTTGGTGGACTAGGTAGACTGTCGAGCGAACAATTCTGATGAAGTTTCCACAAAGAGCCTTGATCCGTTCTTCAAAATTGTGGACAACATCTCCCTCGAGGTCCTCAAGGCTCAGTTGTGTCGGGCTAATTGACATTGCGACGCTCAATTCTGAAAGTGTCAGAGGTCTAACTGCTGCAATGACAATATGCAGTAGCCTTCTGGCTTCATCTTGATTCGAACTGTCTTCTAGAAGTCGATGATATATTCGGAAAATGTCCCGGGAATGGAGAATCTCTAGAAGGTCTTTCTTGGAGGCACCTTGTTTCGCTTCCAATAGATCAATCACCATGGTCGTCCAAAGGAAAGTTCGATCTGCACCTCTGATGAGGCCTTTCTCCAGGTCGCCCAATATGCTTCTGGGCAGTCCCCGATGGACAGCCTTTTCGATGTGATCTCTGATCACAAGTCCAACGTCATCGCTGATAGCTTCTGGCTCGTCTTCTCCTCTTAGCCTGATGGTAGGTAACATGTCAAAAGCGATCTTGATGTCGTTGTCTGGTCGACTAGCTACAATGGTCTTGATGTATGGTGGCTGGTTGGAGGCGTTAATTCCAACTTGGTAAACTCTTCCAAGAGCCTGTAGTAGTTGGTGGCGAGTGGTCGGTTCGCATTCATCTAATCCATCGAGAATTAGAATGATATCTCTTGATCTTGGGTCTGTTATGGACGCCATGAATATGTTCCACAATATATTGAACTGGTTCAATACTGCACGGCCTTCTGCCATGAATGCCGGGGTGGCGTGATCCAATAGCCAGGGCTGTGCTGTGTAAAGCTGGTGCAGAAGTGCCGAGGCTGCATGTAATGAGTTATCCTGCTCGTTATTGTCTTCCTTGAAGAAGAAATATAAGACAATCTCCGGTACTTTGAGCGAATTATCAACATTCTTCAGATGGTCCACGAGGTAGGAGGTGAGAACTGATTTACCACAACCTGGATCGGCTGAAAGCCAAAGAAGATCCGAAGCTTCCTTTCGTCTCCAATCATAAAATATTTCGTGATGCAACAGCCATTGACAGGTTCCGGGCACAGCAGTTGGGTTCCGTAGCCTGTGTGCTTCATAGTCTGAGTTTCGCAACGTTCGATAGCAAGCAGCCTCGGCTCTCCTAGCATTGTTTCTTTCCGCGTTGATTCTATGCTTCGTTTGGTCCCAGCTATTTTTATTTTTCTCTGCTCGTCGATTCTTCTCTGACATGCGGATCTTTTGATCCGCCAGAGATAATCGGATGTTGGAATCCAGCGGAGTTCTGTCAGAGTTGGTGTAGCTTTGTCTCTCGTATCCTGCTTTCTTAATGGCAGCTTCACCCAACCACTTTTTCTCCAAAGCCTCGACCACATCAATATCTGCTCCTAGAGTTCTGGAGGTGCTCGACCGAGATGGCCCTTCCATTTCCTTCAGAAACTCATGGAGTACTCGTTCGGCAGTATCTCCATCGTCATTGTCGCTGTTCATACTATCGGCAGATGTGTCGTCAATGATTTCTAGTATACTTCATCAGCAGTCACCCCAGCCATTGGCAGCATTTCACGAACTTTCTTTAACTGCAGATCCAGCCATGTTCTGAAGGTTTGTCCAGACATGTCGATATCTCTTTTCGTCCATTGTTTCAAACCTGCAAATTGATCGGTGATTTCCATTCATCGCGATCGTCACTTCGTTCGGAAAGCTATGCAAACGTCAGTACATATTTCGGAGAGCCGAATAGTCGAGCTCTCGGGGTAACTCTGAGAGCAGGATCCTCGAGCTCCACCGCTTCGGAAAAATCTCAACAGTATCAATGGAATGAGACGGACCCGAGGATTGCGGATTCCTCCTCAACAACCTACGGAAGCCGTCAGCTGAAGTGCTAAAAACAGGAACAAGCCACATACTCTGCAGTTCAAAAAGTCCATTTTGTCAGTTTCGTAAAAACTTACTAACTGAAGATTTCTTGCGCGATCGATGAAGGATTTAGAAATATCCAAAAGCACTTGAGATTGGCTTTCCAAACCTTTGGAAAGCCGCTTGTTGGTTTGGATTCCAAAGCTGACCCCGCTTGCAATATTTCCAAGCAAAGTACTCCAACCGGCAAGGGAAGATCCTCGGTGGGGTGTTCCAAAAAACACAACCCCCTTAACTGAATCGAGGAGATTTTTGTATCGATCCTTCTCGTGAGCTCTAATAATTGCCTATCGTTGCCGTTAGCAAATAGAACAAAGTAACCATCCGTGTTTGGAAGGATGTCAGACTTTTTTCACGACAATGCCGCCGAGGCTATGGCATATGAATATGATGGGTCTTCGTGCCGCCATGCCATTTCGGCGAGATATCAAATCCTCCAACAGCTGCTCCGCGAATGTGCCAATATCGGCTACAGACTTACTGAATTGTAAAACAGAGTCGTAGCCAAATGACATGATCCGACCGTGTGGAATTTGCTGCGGTAGCAAATCTCGTAGCCAAACGACCTGATCGCCATTTCGCGTTGTGGCCTGCCATGTTTTCTCCCAGTGACCGTTGAGTCCGTGGAGAGCGACGATATCGATTGCATCAGGATCATTTTCTTCTTGATCCTCGTAAACAAACATCCCTAAACGATCTCCCTTTGCTACCTCTGCGGAGTCGTGGGTTGTTGAGGTCTGCGATCGGCCGTCGGTACTGGTGGTACTCAGCGATTGAGTCTGTCCCGAGAAGTACGGGCTTTTAGTCCATTCTGGCGAGGGAGGACGATATTCTTCATTGTCCTTCTTTCTCCTCCAGAATAGCATATCTCGACGTCCTAGGAGAGTGTACGAGATGAATTGAAGTGGCGCCTCTCAAAGCCTTGCTCACTGATCCTGGTCATACGCCGCCGTGCCACACGTGGTCAGGTGTCGTTTTTGCTTTTTACAGATGAGACTTGGGGCCGGATCCTGAGAGACTACGGAACAAAAGTGCTTGCTCATGAGTGCAGGAGATTCAATGTACTAGAGAAGACAAAGATTCCAAGAAGAGGAGTAAAAGTTTTCAAGGTGCAGAACCAAAGCTGCGCCCCTTGAAGCATGCCAGATAATCGCGTCAGGCGGTAGGGGTGGGCAGAAATACTTCATCCCGCGTCCACAACCATGTATGGAGTTCTAAGCCTCGTAAGTCCTGCAGACTGCCATCAGGCCCACAGCCTTTCTCTCCTTTCGGAAGAGGCTGAGCCGTCACTAGAACTGGGTCCCAACAGCCTCACCTCCAGGAAACTCTCATCATTTCGAACACGATCTTCGGCACAGAGGCACAGGCAAACCGTCGTTCGCGTTTCATTTCATTTTTTCGCCTTCGCAGCAGACTTTAGAGAACTGCAAGGCAAAATGTGGTGAGTGTGATAGAAGTTGAGGAAATTTTAAGAAGTAACGAATATTTTTGAAGGTATTTTTGTTCCATCCGGATTTCGCGGCTTGCTTAGTGTTGGCCTGCCGACGACAGAAGAGCCACTCCAAAGAATCTCCCCAACCTTGAAAGAGTCTTCCTTCTCAAATCTAGAAAATGCCGGACATGCGCAGGCAGTACATGATTTCTTCCTTTGCTAGTCAATTCAATTGCAGAAGTTGACATTATCATCAGCAGCAGCAGAAATCACGACGGCCGACCCCCACCCCGCGAACTTACCCCGCACCTGGAGACGGGACTGCTGGGCGCGGCATGCATGTGCATAGCGCAATACAGATAGCCTCGCGCCCCAGTATAAGTGTGTATTATCTCCCATTCTTCACTGGCTTCAAAAACCAATTTCTTTCGAGGGTAACTAAACAAGATATTGACTCGAAATATCATCGACAAACGTGAAACTCCGGACTTGACATTTGGTATCTTGAAATAGTAACGAACGTAAAATCCTCTAAAAATCGAACTGTTCCTTGACTACCTTCATGTTTTTGGTACTAGATGCATGGTAGACTAGTTTTCAAATTTGTGTCCCGTTCAGTGCTAAGTACATAGCTGACCAGTTCATCCAAATTTGCTCCTTTCAAGACCTCCGCACACGCGTCGACAACATCCTCTTGTTATCAAGATCCACGCCAGCATAAGACCAGACTGTATGGGAATTTTTATCTGCTAGTTTCTTCAAGGTCGGATTCTCTGCCCCGTTCTTGATTTGGAAAAGCTAAGAATGTCGTTTGGAGTTATGGCGATTAAAATTCAAGTCCCCGGGATGCCTTCTGAAGTGCGCTGCAATTTTAGGCGAAAACCCCCTGAATGAGATCGCGCTCGGCCCACCACAGCGCTTACTCGGGCCGTTTAGCGAAGGGTTGTGCAAGATTATAGCGTGTCAACCGCGCTATTTTAGGTTATGACACCTCACCAAACCATCCACACGCGTCCAACGCCCTCTATGCGCATCGCCGACACAAATATATGGCGACGATATTGCGAAGCTGCCGTAGGAGCTCACATGTAAGACACTTGTCTCTCTTAAAGCATGACCTGGATACGCGGGTGAAAAAAATGTCCACGGCAATCTCGGAGACGGGGTCCGAAGCACCACCAATATCAATCGCATGTAAGTTCACATATCTAGAAATCGAAATTGTTCTCACTCGAACTTCTAGCTTTGCGTTATAACGATGATCTTTTCAATTTCACGAGAGGCAGAATCGTCATCAATGAGGCATTCGAGATGTCACAGCGGCATGTTGAATTCAATGTTGTTGAATTAGCTCGCACTGCTTCCCAGGCCGTGGGGTCGAAATCAAGCGTGGCAATCAAAAAAATATCCCGATGGCATGTATAACAAAGCAATGCTTCTGACTATGGACGACGGTACCGACGTCGTAGCGAAAATTCCAAATCCAAATGCAGGGAAGCCGCATTTCACGACCGCAAGTGAAGTGGCTACTATGGATTTTGTATGCTGCCGTCCACGGTGAGTTCTGAATCATCGCTGACTTATCCTAGGTACGGAATGTTCTCAAAACTCCAGTTCCCAAAGTACTTGCTTGGAGCTCCAAAGCCGAAGAGAATCCTGTAGGTGCCGAGTATATCATCATGGAGAAAGTCACGGGAATCGAGTTAGAAGCCGTATGGCCAACTATGAAGACCGAAGATAGACTTGCTGTTGTCCAGACTGTCGCCACCTGCCAAAAGTCATGGACATCAGTCTCTTTCCAGAAATACGGTGGCCTTTACTACGCCAAAGACCTTGGTACAAGTTTGAACAGTGAGGCATTGTATACAGATGCCAATGGCATTATTGTCAATGACTCAAGATTTGCAATTGGACTTTCCACTGGACGGGAAATGAATGACGATGGAAGAGCGACTGTGGAGTTTGACAGAGGGCCATGTAAGTACCCGCAACCAGGCCCCTTCTTTATTGGTTAAACTAATGTTGAGACAGGGCAAACCGTTGAGGAGTATCATGCTGCGATTGGGCATCGAGAAATCTCAGCAGTTACACAACTCCCCCAACTTCCAAAATCATCGATCACCCTGTGCGGCCCAGGAACTTTTATATCGACAAGAGAGAGAAAGCTAAAAGCATTGCAATGCTATCTCAAGCTCATTCAATTCCTCATTCCCCCTGACCCTTCCATCACCTCGTCCCATCTCTGGCATGGCGATTTGCACGTCGCCAATATATTCGTGAATCTTTCAAACCCCACCGAGATC